>Ga0307516_10000368_pt1 | contig 58888 bp, 49 predicted proteins | sample 19_EM_MG_FD_203310 | JGI IMG/M metagenome (GOLD analysis project Ga0307516, IMG submission 203310) | Populus trichocarpa ectomycorrhiza microbial communities from riparian zone in the Pacific Northwest, United States - 19_EM | ecosystem: Host-associated > Plants > Roots > Unclassified | place...
GTGGTTCCCGGACTCTACTTCCTCGGACTGCCGTGGCTCTCCAGAAGAGCTTCCGCCTTCATCTGGGGTGTCTGGCACGACGCGGGTTACCTGGCAAACCATATCAGCTCGCTAAACGCTCGGCGCGTAGCCAGCACAGCATCGGCACTGTCGCGAGTCCAGCAATAGTCGCGCTGGACTATGCCTTAACCCCTGGGGGGCTGGGAAAGTCGTCGCACACTTACACTTTCCTCCCTCTTGATTGCGGTAAAATCGGTCCCGTTGCGATTCAACACGTCGAAGAGCGGTCGACTCCGATGTTTGCAATTCACTTAAGAAGTATCGCCTTGGCTTCCTCTCTTGTCGGATCGCTGGTGGGATGTGCCACTCCTCAGCTGGATCGTAACAAGGAGAACACGGACCTGCGGACGAAGGCCGCACTGGAAATCCGCCGCATTTGCTCCTTGCCGAGTGATGAGCGAGGAACTGAAATCAAGCGCGTGAATGACGAGTCCGGCATGCTTATAACCTGCGGCGAGGGAGCGGTATCGCCGCACTGAATCGTCTCTAAATGCGGATCCCGACTGACGCGAAAGACGAGCCGAGCGGCTGTATATCCGTACAGTTACAAATATTTATTCTGTATATAGGGTAGCCACTGGGGCCGGATAATCTCTCTTTAAATGTGAGAATGCCTCTCTGAGGGGACCGAATTGGCCGCTGACTCCAAACAAGCGCTCGTAGCAAGACTGGCGTTAAGCTATGGTGCCCAGCTGCGACGATTTCTTGTCAGCCGGGTCCGAAACGCCAGTGATGTACCAGACATCATCCAAGAAGTCTTTCTACGCTTCATGCGAGTACCTGACCATGAGGCGATCCGTTCGCCAGAGGCCTACCTATTCACGGTTGCGAGACACGTGGCACAACAACACGCGTTGAGCCAATCCGCGACGTTTGTTGCAGTCGAACTTCACGACGTGCTGACAGAGCCTCTCGAAGCGCCAAATGATCCAGCGCTGGAAGTGAGCGCTCAACAGAGCGTCGAGGAACTTGAGCGGGCGCTACAGGCCCTGTCGCCAAAGGCGCGTGCGACTTTTCTTTACCATCGTCGTGACGGCTTGACGCTCGAAGAAATCGGACAGCGCCTCGGCGTGTCCCGCCCGCAAGCAAAGAAGTACCTAGCTCAAGCCCTGATACAATTTAGAAAACGACTTGGCGAGATTGAGTAGCGACATCCGTCATGAAACCATCCAATCCCACCAAATTCAACACACAGATCTACTCCGAGGCCTCGTATTGGCTAGTGGAGTTCCGCTCCGGCGACGTCGATGCCGTCGGTCGCAAAGCCTTTTATGAATGGCTCCGTACCTCGCCAGAGCATATGCGTGCGTACGTGGAACTTGCGGCCATCTGGAATGAAGGATCGCGCTTGGACCCCAACAGAGCCTTCGGCGACGAGGACGATCTTTTGGAACTCGCAAGATCCGATGGCAATGTCGTACCTTTTACTGGACCAGTATTGTCGCACTCATCGCTGCCGGTATTGGAGGAACACGAAAGCGCAGCTCCTTCGCCCGCTTCCAAGGCGACGTCACCGTCCAAATCGCAGCTGTCTCTAGAGGCGACCTCAGTTCGCGGTAATACTTCTTCCTTGCGCATTTTGCGGGGTGGAGGCTCCAGGCGACGGTTTTTGGGCATAGCAGCTTCGCTCCTTGGAGCCATATTCTGCGTATGGGCCTACGGTGAGCGCAATACGTACGCCACGGGTGTCGGGGAGCAGCGCTCGATTCCTCTTGCCGATGGGTCGACAATTGAGCTCAACACACGATCAAAAATTCGCATACGCTTCACGGCCGATCGACGTGCCATAGAACTTGTGCAAGGCCAGGCTCTCTTTCACGTTGCAAAGGATAAAACGCGACCCTTCATTGTACAGAGCGATAACACTACGGTCCGCGCAGTCGGAACGGAATTCGACGTCTATCGAAGGGCCACCGGGACCACTGTCACAGTGATCGATGGGCGTGTGGCAGTCCTACCACCGCCCTCCGCTGGAATTCCAGTCGCTCAAGGCGTGATTCCCACAACCGGACCTGAGCTTGGGCCCCGTAACGGCCAGATTGAGGCGCGCCCACAGGGTCTACGAGAGGCTCCCTCCGCGCTGTCTAGCCGTCAAAACGCAACGGATGCCGACACGAACCCTGGAGAGCAGAGTGCGCGGCATTCGGTCGGAGCAGGTCCCGTCGCAACTGTCGGCGAATTTCTCTTGGTCGCTGGCGAACAAGTCATTCTCACACCGACAGCTACCGTCAAACCGACGCAGCCAGATATCGCGGCGGCCACGGCCTGGACGCTACGACGCCTTGTTTTCCAGTCGACGAAACTCCAGGAAGTGATCGAGGAATTCAACCGATACAACACCCGACAATTGGTGATCAACGATTCAGAACTGTCCGCAATGCATGTCACCGGCGCCTTCGCCTCGACCGATCCTAGTTCGCTAATCCGTTTCTTGCTGGCACGTCCGGGAGTGAATGTCATCGAGAAAGATGACAAGATTCTCATCGGTCGGAGTCCTCAATGATTCGCATCGGTTGGTGGAGATTCGCGAGGTACGGTTGTCTCTGGCCGCCCCCTCGTTACCGTTTTATCCAAAGTTGATGTGAGCGTGGGCCCCCCTGCCCTGCCTCCATCTATTTTCGGCCGTGACTTTTCTGCCTAATTTGTGAACTCGGAGAGAAGCATCCATGCACCCCTTCAAAATGGAATGCCTGCTTATCGATTAGACGCCCTAATTGGGCACAAGAAATATTTTCGCAACATGGTATCCACCGAAGAGAACAAATCGCTCTTAATACCCAAGAGACTGGCGCGCCGTTTGTCGACAGTCATAACAGGCCTTAGCAGAGGTCAGGGGGGAGCGATAATGCGTATCACTGTCGGCGTTGCGGTCGCATGTCTAGGGCTAGCGGCGATATCAGCGGCCTCGGAAGCACATGCCGCAATCAAACAGCGGACAAACATTGCTGCGCAGCACCTAGGCGACGCATTGCAGACGCTCGCAAAGGATCGCAACCTGCAGCTCATCTATGCTACCGACGAGGTGGGCTCATTGCGTACCCCGGGTGCCGTTGGCGAGTTGTCTGTCGACCAGGCGCTCACCAAACTTCTCAGCGGCACGGGGCTCACGTACGGGTATCTCGATGACAGAACCATCACGGTACAGCCCATAAAGCCCATGGTGCATGCGCTGGATGGAGCGGGATCGAATATGTCCCGATCGAGTGAGGGAAGCAGCAGCGCCCAAGGCAACGATGCAGCGAAGGGAAGCCAGTCCAGGGAGGGCAGCCAAGAGAAATCCTTTTGGAACCAATTTCACTTGGCTCAAGCTACTCAGGGAGCTGCTCCTGCAGTAACTGGAGTCGCCTCCTCCTCAAGCGACAGCAGTTTGGAGGAGGTTGTTGTCACCGGACACTACGAGTTCTTGAGCGCCGATACGAGCGGCGCAACTAATCTCCCGTTGCCCATCGAGAAGGTGCCGCAATCAATCAGCTTGGTGAGTGAAGACTTCATTAAGGCGGCAGATATTAAGACGCTGGGTGAAGTTGGCGAGTACACCCCGGGTGCATTGAACGTAGGGAGCCAGTTGAACTTCAACACCGTCATTAAGTTGCGCGGATTTACGTCCGATCTGGCAATCGACGGCGTGAACCTCGCCGCGGGCGGTCAATATTCGGGCGGATACGAGCCTGATTGGGCGATCATTGATCGCCTTGAGGTCGTCAAAGGTCCCTCTTCGGTGATTTACGGAGTGGGAAGCACCGGCGGCATAGTCAATCTCGTCACTAAGAGCGCGTCGGCGACGACGCCCAGTTATTTGTCCGTCCAAGGGGGCAGTTGGGACAGTTGGCGAGTCGAGGGACAGTTGGCGGGAGCGCTCAGGCCGAATGTGCATGCCTTAGGCGTGGTGGCTCAAGACCAGGGAAACAGCTTCATCGACGTAATGAATCACAAAACCACCGTCTTGTATGGGGCTGTCAACGCTGATTTGAGCGGCTCCGTCACGGCCTATTTGCACGGCGGGTGGGAATATACTCGGCGCACGGCCTTCGATGGAATCCCAACCGAGCCCGATGGTTCGCCTGCTCCGCTACCCAGAAGTTTCTTCATTGGCTCGGACGACATGAACATCTACACCACCGTCCTTCATGGTGAGGGCGGTGTCACCTGGCACGTAATGGACATGCTTGACCTCAGTCTAAAATCTTCTTATCAAAAGACCGACAGTCATGGCATGGCTCCGTATGGCGATAGCCTACAACCGAACGGCGATTTGAGCATCTCCGTAACATCTTTGCCCGCCAATGACCTGACAAACTTCGGCATCGCCGGTTCAGCCATTTACCACTTCGATTCGCTTGGCCTCGTTGACAGCTTCGCCTCGCTCCAGGCCCTCTATCAGAACAGCCACTTTTTGCGTAGCTACGGCCGCGGGCAGTTCGACGGTGGTTACGCCGGCTCCGCCAATATCTTTGACGGCGAGGCTGCGCTGACCGAGTCCTTTAATGCCGCGCCCATCGCGCCGGTTTCCTACCAGCAATTCGAAGCCGCACACACGTTGACCATCTCTGGTCAATCGGTTGTGAGGATCATTGATCACCTATCCGCGCTGGTGGGCGCGTCGTACAGCAAACTGACCGAGAGTACGCTCATTGACCTAGCAGTAAACGCACCGGCGAGCTACGCGTTGACCGGCTTCCCGACCGATTACAATTTCCAGGGCCGAATGAGCTACCGAGGTGGTCTCACCTACGAATTCCAACCGGGAGCCAATGCTTATGTTTCCTTTAGCCAGTCTTTTGAGCCACAGGCCTTCGTTGGCGCGGACAATGCGCTCCTCCCACCGCTGGAGGGTGAGCAGTATGAGGCGGGAATAAAGTACCGTGCAATTGGCGGCCGACTATTGCTCACAGGCGCCGCCTTTCGAACCAGGCAGAAGAACTCCGCAGAGTACTATGGTGTGGTTGATGGCACTGATCGTTTCCAGGCAGTTGGTGAGGTAGAGCACAAGGGGATTGAGCTTCAGGCGCTAGGCAGGATCACTCCGCAGTGGCAGGTGAATATTGGCTACGCTTATCTTGACGCGAAGATAACCTCAGATACCAACCCCGCCAACCTCGGGCAGGCCGAAGTATTTCTCCCGAAGCAGACTGCGGACTTCTTCACTGAGTACGCCTTCGATACGCCGCTATTAAAAGGATTCTCCGTCGGCGGTGGCGTCCGACATGTCGGCTCGGAGCGCACATCGCTACAGGGACTGACCGACGACATCCCCAGTTACACCCTCGTGGATCTAACGTCGAGCTATGCGATTCAGAAGTGGAGCTTGCGTCTGAACGCCCACAACATATTCAACCGGCGTTACTACATAAATAACTACCAAACATTGTACTACGGCAACCAAATTGGTGAGTCGGCCAACGTATCGCTCACCCTCAAACGCACCTTTTGACCGCAAGGCATACACGCCGAGGACCTCAGCCGGTGCGTGTCTGTGCTGATCTGGTGGTCTGAATTAGTACTGCGCTGCGGGAAGATATGAAATTGCTCCGCTTGTCCAATTTGGTATTTGTTCTGTTCGCGTTATCGTTGGGCGCCGGTGCCGCGGCCGCTGCACCGGAATTTGAAATTGTTCAGCCGGAAATGTTTCAAGGCTCACGCGCAGTGGCAGCGGCGTGGGCCGACTTCGACAATGATGGTTGGCTCGACCTGGCCGTCGCGTTCGAGAGTGGCGAGGTGCGTTTATTTCGAAATAATAAAGGAGTTTTTGAGAGCGTAGGACCTGCCCTCGGTCTGCCTGTCAGTGGGGATTCGGCGCGCGCCGTCGCTTGGGGGGACTACGACGGTGACGGTTACACGGATCTTTACGTTGGATCGCTGGTCGAGCCCATTCCGAGCCGGAGTTACCTCTATCACAACGAACACGGCACACACTTCGTTGAAGTCGCCAAGCAACTGGGCGTTGATGATCCCGGTAGCAGTACTCGACAAGCCAACTGGATTGATTTCAACAATGACGGACGCATCGATCTCTTCGTTGCGAATCGAATTGAAACCAATCACTTGTTTCGAAACGACAACGGCCATTTCAAAGACGTGACTGATGAGGTCGGGCTCACCGACCGTCGGCGAACCGTAGGCGCCTGCTGGTTCGACATGAATCAAGATGGACACCTGGCGCTCTTCATTGCGAACCAGGAGGGTGACACGGACGGCGTTTACAAGAACAACGGCGGCCACTTTGTCGATATCGCGCCTGAGTTACACATGGATCGGCCGGGTCGACGCATGGCGGATGGCAGCACCGGCTGCGCGGTCGGCGACTACGACAATGACGGACGGCTCGATATTTTCGTTACGGCCTACGGTCAGAGCGCTCTGTATCACAATGACGGCGGCGGCCACTTCAGTGAAGTCGCTAGAGCCATGGGGGTTGCCATTGAAGGTGGTCACATGGTCAGCGCTGAGTGGGCCGATTATGACAATGATGGCCGGCTAGATCTCTTCGTTGCCGGCTACACGTTCGACGAAAACGGCAAAATTACCCCCAAAGACTATTTGTTTCACAACGAGGGCGGCTTTTTCGTCAACGTGCTGACTCCAGATAATCCGATGACCCAGGTGCTCACGAAGGCGGATCATGGCGTGCAGTGGGCGGACTACGATCGCGACGGCGCTTTGGACTTGGTTCTGACTTCCGACCGAGATGGGGGCGGTGTGACCTTGTTGCACAGCCTCATTTCGGCTGAGGCACGCCACCGCTCTCTCGAGGTCTCGGTTCTCGATCAAGCCGGTCACCAGACTCGCCCCGGCTCAGAAGTCCGACTCTACGACCCGAACGGCAAGCTATTGGGAACGCGCTTAGTCGCGACCGGTGATGGTTACTGCGCCCAGAGCATGCAGCCCGTGCATTTTGGACTGCCGAAACTGATGAAGGTCACCGTCGAGGTGACCTACTTAACTCCCACGGGCCGCAGAACGCAGAGGATCGAAAACGTCGATCCCTCGAAGTTCCTTGGCAAGACGTTGGTCGTCCGAGATGGTGGCAACTAAATAGCAGACTGGTGGCCGCTTGCAACCGCACCACCGGACTCGACTGCGAGATTTCTGGGGTAGACGGCCTTTAGATTTATTGATGCAAGGTGTCAGAAAACGCGTCTTAGTAGCGCTGCACCCGCATGATTTAATCAGCGATCCGCGCCGACGAATGAGATCGAGAGCGCTTTTGGGCGCTCAACACAACTTCTTGGCAGCCGCTGGATGCACCCGCGGTCGAGGTACCTGCTCGTGAATCAAATCGCGTCACTTTATGGCTCTTGCGCCGGCAGGCGCTCGAAATGGTTTGGCATCCTCTTGGTCCTGAGCGCCTCTTGGTTGCTTCTGCCGGTTGCCGCAAGCGCCGCTGAGAGCGCCGAAGCGGCCTACCGGCCTACTCACGGGTCTGAGGTCTTGTGGGACCGGTACGGCGTTGCTCACGTGTTTGCCAAATCGGAAACTGATCTATTCTACGGTTTCGGCTGGGCCCAGGCCCATGGTCACGGGGATCTTCTCGCCCATGTTTATGCTCAGGCTCGTGGTCGTGCCGCCGAGTACTACGGTCCTGAGGGACTGGCTAATGACCGTTGGATGGCGATCAATGATGTGCCGGGTCGGGCGCGTGGTTGGCTTTCACAGCAGACGCCTCATTTCCGGGCGAATCTTGTGGCATTCGCAGCCGGCGCCAACGCTTACGAGGCGTCTCACCTCCAGGAGTTTTCTCCCGAAGCGCGTGCGGTGTTCCCGTTCTCCGCGGTCGATGTGGTCGCCTATTCCCAGCGTTTGTTCCAGTACGTGTACGGTGCCCCAGCCCAGCTTCTCGAGCATCTCCCTCCAACGGCACAACCGGAGCACGATCCCGGCCGCGGCGGCAGCAACGGATGGGCCATCGCGCCATCGCGTACCAAGGAAGGTCATGCGCTTCTATTGATGAACCCTCATGGGCTTTGGGTCCCGGACTGGTCGACCTACCAGACAACGGATTGGCATACATACACGGAGGCTCAGCTCAACGCGCCCGGTATCAACCTGTACGGCGCGACGCAGGTGGGACTGCCGGTGCTACGATTCGTATTCAGTGACTATCTCGGCTTCACCCATACCGTCAACGAGCCACAAAATGCCCTCACCTTTTATCGCATCGTTCCAGACGGCGACGGCTATCAGTTCGATGGCAAAGTGCTGCGCTACCAGGAGCGAACTCAAACACTAAAGGTTCGGCAGAAGGATGGGAGCTTCACGACAGAGACCGTACACGTGCGCGCGACGGTGCATGGTCCCATCGTCACGGAGCATGGTGGTGCGCCAATCGCGTTACGCGTGGCTGGGCTCGAGCACCCCTTTGCGCTCGAGCAATATTGGCAGATGGACACGGCGCATGATTTCGCTGGCTTTCAGCGCGCGGTGTCCCGTGTGCAGGTGCCGACGTTCAACATGGTGTATGCCGACCGCGATGGCCACATCGAGTATCTCTTCAATGGTCTAATCCCCCGGCACTCATTCGGCACGCTCAACTTCTGGACCAGCATTGTGCCTGGTGATACGTCGAAAACCCTGTGGACCAGTTATCTGAGCTACGACGAACTTCCGAAGGTTATCGACCCGCCAGGAGGTACGGTTCTGAACTCAAATGACCCTCCGTGGTTTGCCGCTTGGCCGAATCTAATCGATCCAACACCCTACGCCTCTTACATTCCATCTGACACCGTCAATCTGAGGACCGCGAGCGCGGTTCGAATGCTCTCGGAAACCCGGAAATTGAGCTTTGATCAACTTGTGGCCGACCAACAGTCGAACCGCAGCGAACTCGCCGATCGTGTGCTGCCCGATTTACTGGAAGCAACCGCACGCTACGGTGACGATCTTGCCAAGCACGCGGCTGAGGTGCTATCGCACTGGGACCGCAAAATGAACGCGGAGAGCCGGGGCGCTCTGTTGTTCTATGATTGGACCGACCAGCCGGGCGGTCTCAAGGGGGACTCATATCTTAAGGGCGAGTCGGTGGCAGGATTCGCGCGCCCCCTGGTTTTGGCGACGCCTTTGACGACACCGGCAGGATTGGCGGATCCACAGGCCGCCGTGCGGGCCCTCGAGGTAGCAGCGCATCACATGCTTGAGGCCTATGGGGCCCTGGATACCCCATGGGGTCAAGTGATGCGGCTGAGGATCGGCAACGTCGATCTGCCGGCCAGTGGCGCCCCGGGCAATCTCGGTGTATTCGATGCGATGTACTTCGATCAAGCCAAGAACGGGACACGTACCGCCATCGGCGGCGCGAGCTTCATCGCACTCGTGAGCTTTGCTCCGCCAGTGCACGCCAAGGTATTGATGACCTACGGAGCAAGCTCACAAATGGGCTCCCCGCATGCAAGCGATCAGTTGTCCCTCCTATCGGCACATCAAATGCGCGATGCTTGGCGCACGCGCGCCGAAGTCGAAGCCAATCTGGAAGGACGCGACTCGCTCTAGATCTAGATGAATCACGACCGTTCCAAACCGAAATCAGTCGGCTCGGTGATTATAAACCTTTTTACCAGATACCCACGTTTCCAGAACCTCGGTGTCTGCGAGTGTCTCGGACGGCACCGAAAAGATGTCCTGCGACAACACCACAAAATCAGCGAACTTCCCGGGCTCCAGTGTGCCCACACGGGAATCCGCGAACTCGGCGTATGCACCGTCGCGCGTATAGGCGTCAACCACCTGCTGCACGGAGATCCCCTCCTGCGGCGTGTAACGGCCTCCCGTCTTTCTAGCGCCACCCTGGGCTTGACCACCTAGCTCGCTCCCGGCAATGCTCTCCGTGTCTTGTGACCGCCATGTATCTCGACGCACGGCCTCGGCCATCGCCACGAAGGGGTTTGGTACCCACATGCAAGGCCAATCACTCGAGAATGCAAGCCGGCCCCCCGCATCGAGAACGGACTTCCAGCGGTCGATGGCCCATCCATTAACCTTATCTACTTTCTCTGCTTCACTGCTGCAACAGAAACTCGCCTGCATCGATGGCACGACCTCCAGCTGTGCAAATCGGGGTGCGTCCTCTGGTCGCAAAAGATCCAAATGTTCGAGTCGCAGACGTCTGTCGCGAGGCCCGTTTGCTGACTCGAGCGCCTGATAGGCATCCAGTACCATGTGCACTGTGTCGTCGCGGATCGCATGCGTCATTATTTGGAATCCCTGTTTGTCCAGCTCCATAACCAGGCGTAAGTATTCATGAGGCTCATATATGATCGGCGGAATCAGGCCCGTGCCGCCATCCGCGAATAGCTTTACGAGATTTGCCGAGACCCATTCATCGTCGTACTGCCGCCGCGCCTCACTTAGCTGCGACAGGAATTCCGGTGTCAGCTTGTGGTGAGCCCCTACGTCTCCGAAGGCCGTTCGAGTACGGACGGTGAGTTCACCGCGATCACGAAGTGCGGCATAAAGGCGAATCTCGGCCAGACTGCCCGTGGCGTTAACTATGCTGGTGATTCCAAAACTGTTGAGATAGCTAATGCCAAACCGGAGTCTTGCGAGCTTTTCTTCCTGGGTTAACATGGTGTCGGTTGCCCGGTCCACCAGCCGCGTCGCCGCCTCCAACAGAACCCCGCTTGGGTGTCCACTTGCATCGCGGAGCACACCTTTTTCCTCGGCGGCGTCTTCAAGCGGATAGTCGGTCAAGCCAGCGAGCCTAATGGCGGTGGCATTGAGCCACACGGCGTGCTCACTCGTGTTACGAACGATAACCGGCCGGTCGGTCGCTACCTCGTCCAGCATCTCGTGGGACGGGACGCCTGGGGGCGTGGTGCTGAAGTCGGCTCGGCCAAAGATGACTTTCTCTTTGGGGTGCTCCGCTGAATACCGCTTCAAGAAAGCAACGAATTCCGATCTGTTGTCGGGTGTGATGCTACGTTCGGGTGTCGATAGATTGGCGCCGGCGAGCTCCAATGAGCCGTAAAGCGTGTGCGTGTGCCCATCGATGATGCCAGGTATTACCGTTCTGCCATTTAGGTCAACGATGACGGCGCGTGGTCCCGCCGCTTTCCGAGCCGCTTTGGAGGTGCCAACCGCCTGAATTCGGGATCCGCTGATTGCAATGGCCTGCGCCCACGGCGACGCGGAGTTGGCCGTATAGATATGCCCATTGATGAAGACGAGACTACTGGCCGCCAGAGCTGGCACCGGCAAAAGGATCATGGCAAGTGCAGTCCAGATGATGTATCGCATGCGAGACTCCCGCGTCGACGGATTTCCTCTGAAGTGCGAGGCTAGCGCATAGGAATCATCGTGCAGACTGCAATTTGCGGGGCAGGCCCTCAAAAAATTAGAACCAACGAATCGGCGGTACTAATCCGCGGCTTGGATCCCCACTGCCGAGCACTTGTAATCGGTCGAGTTGGGCCAATATTTGACTAGGGGCGGCTGGGATTTAGCTGAAGAACATCCGTCGTGACGGCATCTACCGCTTTTTTTGAATAGGCCAGGGGAAAATACTTCCCCTCGATCCACATCGGCAGCAAGTCATCGTAATGTTTACTGCCGGGCTGTCCGCTCTGGCCAGGCACATTGATACCGACCGACCTGTCCCAATCAGCTAGATCAAAAATCTCCCTGTAGCTTGCGCCAAAGAGAGGATCAAACGACTCGTCACCAAAGTAGCTTGCTTTGACCGTATCCCCATCGCCCGATTGCTTTAGGGGACCGCGGTCAAACAACGAAGCACCCCAAGGGGTAGAATCCAGGGCGTGTTGGAACTTGATGCGGTGCAGTTGGCCCCAGGTCCACTCCTTCATATCGGGTCCCTGTCGCGCCGCTAGCTTCGAGCGCGCTGTCTCAAGCGACGCAAGGAGCAGCGCGTCGCGGGCCGGTGTGGGATTGCTCCCGAACACGTCGGCCTGCGGATTCGATAGTTCCTTCACCACTCTCGTCAGCGAGAATTCTCCGAAACTTTCGCGAGCGAATGCCGGAACCACACGGTCGGTCACGGCCCTGCGCAACTCCAGCGCCCAAAATTCGTACAATGCGGCGTCAGTGGAGTCGGCTTGAATTGCACAATCCCATTGCAGCAAGGATTGAATGATGAGCCGGAGGCTTTCCGGTCCGGCCGTGTGGTCCCGCTCAACCGCATCCCGCAGCAATCGCTGCAGATCGCGTGCCGGTAGAGCAACAACATCAGTCTGCAACTGCTCCATATCCGAAACTCCGAGTTTTTGACCCGTGGACTTCGCTTTCTCCAATACCTCTTTGATGCGGCGGTAACGATTGGGTTCGGGCCACTCGAACCCGACGGAGAAGGGATATCCGTTGGGTGTCATCCTATTGTTCGCCGTGGCAACGAACTGCTCACTAGGATTGTAACTGTGTGGTAAGGTCTGATTTGGAACGAAGCCACTCCACTCGTACCCTCCGTTACCGGGTACCGGCAGCAACCCTGTCCAATTCGTCCGTAGCGGTGCGAGCGCCGTCGAATGCTCACCGATGTTGCCATCCCGATCCGCGTACACAATGTTCTCCGCCGGAACCTTCCAGCGCGGCATCGCAGCTTCAAATTCACTCCAGTTGCGCGCACGATCAATAGCCAGTGACCCGAGGTATCCGGCTGTTCCAGGCTCTGCACCCACCCATCGGAGTGCCAACGCACGGGACTTGTCCTCCCATAACACGGGTCCATGCCGCGTGAACTTGAGATCGATTTCGACTGCCGGGGCACCACGCACAGCAATGCTTTCGTGCACCACCTTCATGCGCTCCCACTTACCCGAGGTCTGGTATTCGGAGGGATCCGACGGATTGAGCTTTTCCAAGTACAAATCCTGCTGGTCAAGGTCGAAGATGGTGAATCCCCAGCCGATTCGTTCGTTGTGTCCGGCCGCTACACCCGGCAATCCTGGTTCCCCAGCACCGATCACGTTCCAGCCCGGCGCGACCAGGTGAACCACGTATCGAAGCGACGGTTCCGCTAGCACGCGATGCGGGTCATTCGCGAGCATCGGCTTGCCGGTCTGCGTAAGTGCTCCGGATACCGTCCAGTTGTTGCTCTCTTGTAGCAATCGGGGCGGGAACGGCGCGCGTGAGTCGCTTCCTATCAAATCTTTCAGTATTGCCGGGGACAAGCCGGAGTAATCGAAACCCGGTGCTGGATCGAGCTTGACGGCCGGATCGAAGTCGAAGAGCGAAGTCGCTTTCTCGACCCCGACGAGCGCGACGAGCTGTGCATGTTTCAGCTCGAATTCCGCGTTCCCGGTCATCGAGTAAGCCGCCATGCGATTTAAACAGTCCTCCGGGTGCCAGGGTTCGGGCCTGAAGCCGGCGATTTGAAATTCGAGGGGGAGACCGCGACCGCTCGGCCTCTCAATCTCTGCGATATACGCATTGATGCCAGCAGTAAACGCCTCCAGAATAGCTTTGGTATCCGGCGAGTAGCTCCTATATTCCGCCTCCATGTCGCCTCGAAACCGGAGTCGCCGGGCATTCACGTCGCGTGCGACTACTTCTGCGCCAAGCACCTCGGCAAGGCGGCCCTGTCCAGAGCGCTTCCAAATTTCCATCTGGAACAGACGGTCCTGAGCTACAACATAGCCTTGAGCAAAAAACAGGTCGCGGCTATTCCTGGCATAGATATGCGCTACGCCCCATCGATCTCGCTGAACGCGTACCGCCGACTTCAGGCCCCGAAGGTGGACCGTCCCGCGTATTTCAGAGACAGCTGCCTGAGCTCTCTGTTGTAATTGCGGGGCCGCGGCAGATTGCGCGGAGACGGGCATCACACACGCCAGGGCCATCGTGGCGGCGATCAGCGCATCTCGCACCATACGGCTAGTACCTGGCAGCGCCCCGAAGCACATTCGTAGCGCTTTTCTCAGTGCACTTGAGTTCATGAAAAGGTCGAACATTGGCTTCAAGGATTCCAGAGTGAGAGTCGTTGCCAAGGGCCTCAATGATGTGGCGGCACCGCCTCCATCAGCAGCGCCAGCGACTTATTCAAGTCCCGCAAACCGGCCTTTTCTCCCTTGTAGTGGCCGAGGCGCACGACCACCAGGTCATGCGAGGGAATTATTATCGTGTATTGTTCGCCCGCCCCCGCCATGTAGTATGCATCTTTCGGAACGGCTAGTGCGCCGTCCCCGTTGATCCAAAACAACCCACCGTAAATAGGTTGGTCGTCTGCGGCCCAGGCGGGCGCCAGTGTGCTCACGAACTTCACGAATCCCTCTGGCAGTATCCGCTGTCCCTGCCACACGCCATCCTGCAGGTAGAGGTTTCCCAGCCGGGCCCAGTCGCGGGCAGCAGCGAGCTCGTATCCTTGTGTCAGAAAGTTCCCGTACGGATCGGTCTCAATGACCATGGTGCGTATGCCGATCTTGTCGAACAACGCGCGTTGCGGAAAGGACAAGTAGTCCTCGCCGCGGCGCTCCACCGCGAGACGAATCAGGTAGTTGACGAGCACCGGATCTGTGTTTCGATATCGTCCCACCGTGTTAGGCGGCCACTGCAGCGGTCGCGTGGCTGCATAGTGAAATGAATCAACGCTGCCCGTGTATAAGTACAAATGGTCGGGATACAGTCCATTCGGGTCATAGTTGGAATCAAGGGGCGTACGAATCCGTAGCCCACTCGACATTCGCAAAAGATCGGCGATCCGAATCTTTGCGCGCGGATCATCGGGAGCACTCCATTCGGGAATCGGTGCTGCCTGATCCAATTTGTAGTCGCCGCGCTTGATGAGTATTCCCATGAGCGTCGCTGTGACACTCTTCCCCATAGACCAGCTTTCCAGCGGCGTGTGCATCATGATGCCCGCGCCGTAGCGCTCGGCAATAATTTGACCGTGCCAGGTCACGACGAACGCCGCCGTCAAGCCCTCAGGGGTCGCGAATGCTGCGTCGACGGCGCGGATTAGCTTGGCACCATTGAGGCCGACGCGAGTCGCGGATGCCCCCGTCGCATCGACCGGTGGTGCGTCACCGTCTGGCCACGCTTGAGTGGCCGGGTCGGGTAAGCGGCGCGGTACCGCGTGCGGCAGGTACCTAGGTGCAGTCTGGCCGGGCTCAAACGTGACGCAACCCTGGTCACCCACATATTGCGCGACCCGTGTGATTCCAGCGGGGACGGCGACGCTCACTGTCTTACTTTTGCGATCGATGACAGGCTTTCCGAGCTTCGCACGTACGCCATACGGTGCCGTGAAGTAACCGACCTTCTCGGCCGCAAACTCCGGATCCAGACCGCTGATGTACACCGCGGAACACATAATCTGCGCAAAGCCGGCCGCGTGGTGTTCCAGCGGATTACCCGGTGGCGGTACATAGGGCGTCGGCAGTTCCAGGTTTCGGTCTCGCTCGAGGAACTCAGGCTTCTCGGCTGCTGCTCCCACTGCAGACACGAGCACACCCATACCGACCAGAGCGCCATACAGGACAGCGGCGCCCACGACGGCGGGGGAACTATTGGAAAACAACGTGCCTTTCATACGTGTTCCTCAACCAACCGATTGCCTAGAACGCAATTGGTCCCCCGCCTTCGTCGCTGTCAACCCGTGCGCTTAGAATTTCCGCGCCACGGCGAGTCCCAGAGTGCGCGGTTGAATGTAGACGACATTCGCATTCGAGCCCGGTTCAACGCTGGCGAAACCACCACCAATGATGCCGCGCTTGTTGGTGGCGTTATTGAGAAACATATTAATGTTCCACACGTCATCGCGGGCACCCAGGCGGAGGTCCAAGTCCCCATAGCCGGGGTAGCGAAGACGTTGCTGCGGGAGCCCAGAGAAGAAGTCTAGGACCGAGAATTGTCCCTTACGGTCGCCGACATAGGTGAAGGATCCGCCGGCGAACCCCGTCCACTGGCCGATGTGCATCAGCTCCTGATCTACACCGAGACTTGCCGAATAACGATTGCTAAAAGGCAACCGGTCGCCCGCCACGCCGTAGGCGGTGGATTCTTTTGGAAGATGTTCGGTAAGTTCCGCATCGTTGAATGAGGCCGTGGCGGTGATGGTCGTTGCGTCGATCGGCCGAGCCTGGACCGAGAGCTCCACACCTTGACTCTTGGCCGAGCCGCCGTTCACATGGAAATAGGTAAGCGTTGTTGGGTCAACAATCTCCACTTGAATGTGCTTCCACTGAATGTAGTACACCGAGGCATCGAAAGTCAGCCTTCGATCGAGGAATTCTCCCTTGATGCCGAGTTCGTAGTTGTTGGTTTTGTCGGGTCCGAATTGAGGTCGCACCTTGTAGACGATTGCATTCACGTTGTTGCCGCCGACCCGATAGCCGGAGGAAAATCGTGCGTAGGTCATCAGATCCGGTGTGATGTGGAATCGTGGCGTCAAGAGGTAAGTGAAAGCAGTGTTCTTGAGCCGCTGTGTCGCATTAACGTAGGGCGCCGGATTCCCGTAGTAAAAGTCCGGCGTCGCGATGCCGGTGTCGGTCTCATTGTAATCCTGACGCGTCTCGCTTTCTCGTCCCCCTACTTGCACGTCAAATCGATCCGTAAAGTGCATGGTGCCGTCGGCAAAAAGAGCGTACTCCGAGAGAGTGGTTGGATAGTCGTAATTGATGATTAGGCCGACCGGCGCGCCGGTCGCTATGTTGTTTCCAAAGATGGCCGCGTCCGCCGGTGTACTCTCGTGTGTGTAGAAAGCACCCGCGAGCCAGTCTATCTTTCCACCGCTGTTAGACGCCAAACGAAATTCCTGCGTGATTTTGTTGGTCTTGTAGAAATACGTAATTGTGGACCCGGTTGAAGCAGGAAAGTACGCTTGAGAGAGGGAGAGTAAGCCGCCAGTAATATCGTAGACTGAGGAGTATTGATTGGTGCCGTATCCAGTGATTGACGTGAAGTCAAATCCACTAAATTTCGCCGTCATGGTGGCAGAGAAGAGGCTCGCGTCCACGTCGAATCCGTTCGTATTGGGCATTCGCGCCTGAGTGAGGTCGCCGTACGTGGGGTGCCAGACACTGTTGGCATCCACATTGGCATCGACCGAAACAGATCCGTTGCCTTGAGTCTTCTGCAACATCGCGCTGAGCTTCAGCGAGAACATCTCCGAGGGTTTCCAGAGCGCTGCGAGGCGCCCGCCGTAAACATCCGCCCGGTTGACGTCGCGCTGACCCGCTTGGATATTGTCGATGTAGCCTGGGTCGCGGCGTGTAAAGCCACTGGCGCGAACCGCCAACGTGTCGGAAATCGGTACGTTTACCGTGCCGCGGACGCTATAGCCGCCTCCACCGCCATCGACCTTGACGCCTTGGACTTGAACGCGTCCAAAGGCTGAGTCGGTCGACGGGTCCTTCGTCTCGAACTTGATCAAGCCGCCCAAGCTGCTCGCCCCGTACAGCGTGCCCTGCGGACCGCGCAATACCTCGATGCGCTCAAGATCGCTTGGATCGATATCCGGGTACAACAGTGAGCCGTTACCCAGGCTCGTGCTCGAACCGTAGGGTACATCGTCGATGACCACGCCAACGGTGGGATTGGTGTTCGGACCGGTCGTCACTCCACGAATAGCAAGTGATTGCTGGCCGTTATCGACCGCATTCATGTTCAAACCTGGAACCGTTGCGAAGTAATCCTGCAGGCGGGTCTGGTTATGCTCCAAGAGGGTGTCGGCGCTGAGTGACGTTACTGGCACGGGCACATCTTGAAGGCGCTCGACACGCTTTTGCGCAGTGACGACTATCTCTCCTAATTCTCCCCTTGTGTCCCTTGAGTCGCCCGTCGCGTTGTCGGCGGCTGACGCCGTCACGGCCTGTGCCATCGACAGTCCGAGAATTGATGCACACGCCGCGGTTGCGACGATATAACTACGCATTGAAATCCTACCTCCCTCGAATAGCATATTTGGTCCGCTCTTCGTGCCCAATGGCGCCATCCACTTCAATATATTTTTCACAATGTCTCCTAGTGTCCTCGAGTGGCGCCACCGCCGAAAAGGACTCATCAGTGCTGCGCCACACCCGGGTTCTGTTGTTTCACGTATTCGGCCACTTGTTGCGCGGTGGCAAACCAAACGCCCGGCTTGGATTGCATGTAGGCAATCAGCCGATCGAGGTACATCAGGTGCGAGCGATGGCCCGTGATCATCGGATGCATCGTCAGCATAAAAAACGTGCCTTCCTTGTAAGCCTGGTCAAACTCGTCTTGAAACTCCTTGAAGGCCAGATCCGGTGGCTCCCAGTTGGGCGGCTCCATCGCCACGTCATCGAGACCGAAGTTCACCGGTACCTCCACCATACCGGTCGGCTTACCGTGCGAAACGATCTCGTAGGGTTCGTCCATCGCCATTCCGCTGCTGTCGTATTCAAATCCTGCTTGGCGCAGAAGATCGAGCGTGTAAGAGCTGAATGCCCAGTCCGGGGCACGATAGCCAACGGGCTTCTTCCCCAAAGCCTTCGTCCAAAAATCGATCGCTTTATGCAGCAGCCGCTCTTCTTGCGCCCGATCGTTGAGTTTCGGCAGATTTTCATGAATCCAACCGTGGATCCCGACCTCGTGCCGAGGTCGCTTCTTGATCTCGGTAATCATCTCCGGATACAGCATCCCGCTGACGGCAGGAATATAGAAGGAACCCGAAATGTCATAGCGATCGAACAATTCCATGATGCGACGGAGACCCTCTCTCGCGCCGTATTCATTGGCAGAGAGAATCACCGGCTCGGTATTCCCCGTGGCCAGTAACCACGAATCGTTGTCCATGTCGAAGCTCAGGCAGACAGCGACCTTCGCACCGTTCGGCCAACTCGCTGGCTTTAGCCGTCGACCTGCGCGCATCGGCGCCACCGCATCCTTGATCTGCTGGTCGCTCCATTGCGTGCCTGGCTGGATTGCCGGCTTCTGTTCTTGACCAAAAACGAGCGTGGACACCAAACAAGTGACCGCGATGGCGATCACACGCGGCAGGTTCGTAGCTGTTGAAAGCATGTTCACTCTCCCCTCCCCCGTCTCTCGATGTAGTGCCCGTAAGCCCCTGACCGACAGTTGGGTCGATGTTCTTTGTTGGCCCACGGCGGTCGCCGCTTTGTCGTCAAGCCAAGTCTTGCTGCTGGAGCAAGGCGTTTTTCAACGCCGGCATCGACGGTCATTCGGTGGCGAGGCTGAAGCCAAGGTGCGACACGAGTTAATCATGACGCTCAGATTGCATAAAGACGGGTTTTCGCACCAGTTGCTTCAATAAAATTAAACTACGCAAAATACGGTGACGATTGGCTCAACCGACAGGAGCAGCCGGCTCGCTCTTGCTGGTAGATGCCGAATCGGTTGAGTCTGCTATGCACCCATTTGCTGTAAGGCGGCGCGTCCTTGCGAACGCTTGGCCAGCCAATAGTAGACAGGCGATGTGATAGCGAGCCCAACGATCCAGGATAGATCTACGTTGCCGAGCGCTCTTGCCACCGCACCCACATACATGGATGAGGCGATGAAGGGCAATTGCACCAGAATGCCCACTGCATAACAGAGTAGCGCCGCGCCGTTGACACGCCCATAGATGCCCCCGTCTTGACGAAAGAACGATGCGACGTCGTATTCCCCATGGCGCAACAGGTAATAGTCGACGAGGTTAATTGCCGTCCACGGCACCAAGACATAGAGAAGCAACGAAATGAATTCCTCGTAATAAACGAGAAAGGATTCCTTGCTGAGAAGCGCGCCGACCAACGCGATTACAAATAAGATGAGGGCGATCACAGTTCGGGCGCGCGGACCGGGCGACCAGTCGGGAAATATGGTTTGCCCGAAGGTCAGCGTAGAAAGCGCACCGCAATAGAGGTTCATGGCGTTGGCGGCGGCAACACCCACCGAAAACACGAAGAGCACCAGGGGTGCGATTCCACGAGTCGCTTCGGCCAGGCTCGCGACGAGACTCTGGTTCCGCCCCATGAGTCCGACGGCGGCGCCGAGAACCATGGGCAAAAATGAGCCCAACGTCGATCCCCAATAGCTCGCCCAGAAGGCCGGCCGAACGCCCGTGTCACGCGGCATGTAGCGCGAGTAATCCGACACATAGGGGGCGTACGCGATTTGCCAGAGTGCGGCGGCTGAAACGGTGCTCAGCAGTCCCGAGAGATTCAATGAATTCCTTCCAAGAAAGTCTGCGGGCAGCCCGTGCACCCAAATGATCCAGCCTGCCGCCAGTACCAACACCGCCCCAGACACGTACGTCAGTACGCGTGTGTAGGCATGAATAAGATCGTAGCCATAGATCGCGGCGATGACGCTCAAGACACCGACGAGCGCGATGCCGGGTGCATCGGACACGCCCGGCGCCACACTCGCAAGCGCTTGGCCGCCGAGTACCAGGTTCGAGGACAGAAAACCTACATACATGACGATTACGATGCCGACGACCAACAGCGAGCCCAAGGAGCCGAATTGCCCGCGCGTTTGCACCATCTGGGGCACGCCAAGCGTTGGCCCTTGAGCGGCGTGCAGGGCCATGAACACTGCACCCACAAGATTGCCGAGGGCGAGTCCGACGAGCGACCAGCCGAAGGGAAGCGCGAATGCCGTGGTCGCGAGACCCCCTGTGACAACGGTCAACAACATCAGGTTCGAGCCAAACCAAACCGTAAATAGGTCGGCGTAGGCACCATGCCGTTGATCGAGCGGTATGGGCTGGATGGTAGCGAGCTCTAGGCGCCCTGCTCGTTCGCCGTGACTCATCGAAACACCGTCATAAGTTGAGCATTCCCGTATTTGAAGATTCCACTTGAGTGGTCAGTCGCGGGTTGACGAAACGTGTCAACGACGCCTGCGGCGCGCGGACGCATCGAGAGGGGCCATGCCCGGAATGTTGGACTCGGAGATGTGCTCTACACAGTGACGCTCAAACGTCTCCACCAGACGAGTCTTCTTGAACTCCGGCAAGGTCGCGATGCCAATGGTCATAGGCGGCGGATCGCCGGCCAGCGGCACTCTATATAGGCGTCGCCCGTCGAGTGCGGCGCTGCATCTTGGCCTGACGTTGAGCAGCGTGTAGCCAAATCCATTGCCGACCATTGCGCGCACAACGTCTAGTTGCGGCGACGACCAGGCAATAGTGGGCTCGAGGCGTTCCCGCATGAACAGCGCCCGAAAATACTCTCGGCTCATCGGCATATCGAGCAGAACCATCGGTAGGGGAGCAAGTTGACTGAGCTTGACACTGCTCTCGCGCGCCAACGGATGAGAGGCGCCGAACAATGCGTACGGCGGCAGCATCGCCAACGGCACGAATGCGATGCCGGGGCTAATTTGAAGATCGTAGGTGATGGCAATTTCCATCTCTGCACGACCCAGGCTTGCGAGCAAACCCTGCTGATCACTCTCAATCGAGCGCACTCGGGTCTCTGGGTAGGCCTTCACGAAGGCACTCACGAGCTCCGGCATGACAATGGGCGCCAACGTCGAGAACCAGCCGACGTTCAGTTCGCCGCGCAGTTGCTGACTGACTTCGGCGGCCGAGGAGTAAATACCCTCGGCTTGTTTCAATAACTGCTTTGCTTCGCGCAACAGCGCACGCCCCGCCGGAGTCGGTGTCAATCCTTGCGCGTGGTGCCGCACGAACAGTTGGACATCGAGTTCGCGCTCGATGTGAGAGATCGCCGTTGAGATAGCCGCTTGAGAAATACTCGCGCGATTTGATGCAATCGTGATGCTTCCCGTTTCAGCTGTCGCTATAAAGTAGTACAGCTGTCGAAGAGTGAATTTTACGCTGTTCGATTTCATGGATCACCGGGGACACCGAATCTGGGGGCTTTATCCGGATTAAGGGCACGAGCGACGTAGTCATCGATCTGGGGTGCATAAATGTCCCAAATCCGCGCGAGCTCACCGATTGGATCAAGTTGGTGCCAATCGACTCGCAAGTCGACGATGGGCCAAGAAACGTCTCGCACCACAAGGAGCCCCGCAGAATGAACCGGTCCAACCTCGCCGCCTTTAGCGACACCGGCGCGAAGCGCTGTGAGCAATCGTGCCCCTAAGTGCCCCTCCTCTGACTCAAACGCCGCTACCATCGCCGCCGGAACCGCAGAATTTGCCAGAAGATTTCCTGCCGCGGCCGAATGCTCGCCGAGCGCCGATCCCACAATTCCCAGGGCGTTTGCGCCAGAATGGATGGCCGGCGGCCCCGAGCGACCAATTGCCACGATTTGACGAAAGTCGCGGTAAGGCGCGGCAGCAAGCACCGCAGTTACGGCATCGCTCGTTCCGGCGCCGCGTGCCACCCGGTCAAGCACTGCAGCGCCCAAGGCGGGATCCGTGACATTTTGGCTCGCTACCGCGCCGACACCGGCGCGGGCGTGTACGCAGCGCGCAGCGACTGCCGGGGAGGACGAGGCGATCGCGATGCCATAGAGTCGAGCATCGGGCGTACGCGCTACAATTGAAATGGTCACCGCTCACGCTCATCCGGGATCACGGCGATGACGTCCACTTCCACCAGCCATTCAGGCCTTGCCAGTGCGGTGACCACTAGCCCGGTGGATACTGGGTAGACGCCTTTGAGCCATCGGCCAATTGTTCGATAGACCGTCTCGCGGAAGCGAGGGTCGGTCAAATAAATTGTCACTTTGCAGATATCTTCGAGCTTTGCCCCTGCCTCGCTTAGGAGCTGCTTGATGTTCTCCATGGCCTGTTCCGCTTGCGCCCCGGCATCACCAATACCCACGTTTACCGCTGTATTGAGATCCTGACCCACTTGCCCGCGCACGAACACGGTCCTGCCCCGCGCGACGACGACTTGGCATAGGTCATTGTCGAGCTTCTGTTCGGGGTAGGTTTCGCGCGTATTAAACTTGCGTAGACGGGTGTGCATGGGTCCAATTCTTCCTACGTTCATGGCTTAGATGTCGGCTTGACCCGCTTTGCAACGACCGCGACGAGATCGTCAATCGGTTGTTGTGGATGCAGCATTTGCAGCACCCGGCCGTCGGGAGCCACCAAATAAAATAGCGTGCCGTGATCGCTCACACTCCCCGAAGAAGTGGTTTTCCAGGGTACTTCGAAGGTGCGCGCCGCATCAGAGAGCGCTTGCGCGCTGCCGGTGAGACCGCGGATGCGAGGATCGAATTGCGTAAGAAAATGCCGCAAGACCGCAGGAGAGTCATGTCCAGGGTCCAGAGTAATAAACAGGGGATCGATCGAATTAGCGAGGGGGCCCAAGCGCGTCAGTAGCCGCGTCATGTTGGCCAGTGCCGCGGGACATGTTTCCTGGCAGGACGCGTAACCAAAGTACACGAGCAACCAACGTCCACTCAATTCCCGCGCGGCGATGGGCCGCTCAAATTGATCTACGAGACGCAGATCTGTTTCTGCGGACGCTGAATGGCAGACCCCCATTCCAACGATGACCCATAGCAGGTAACGACCGACCACTCTCATACGGCGACAATCCAGCCCATTGCGCCGCGGGCCGCCATATGGCTTTGATGAGGATGAAACATGTAGCGGCCACGCTTAGGGAGGCGAAATTCGACGATAGCTCGCTCGGTGGGTCCGAGCGCTACGATATCCGTGTGTTCGTGTGGGACCAGCGACGTACCTGAACGATACAAATCGAAGGTCTGAGCATGCAGATGAAAGGAGGCTACCGGGTCGTACTCGACCATATTCAGGACGTAAAACCGGACCAGCTCTCCGACTGGAACCTTGAGTGGAAAGCGCTCGTAGTATCCGGCGACGCCATTCCAGGTATAGACATCGTTTCGGCCATCACCGTCCGTGTCGAATGCGCTGAGACAAAGTACAAATTCATGAGCGGCAGGCCTTGGCTCGCGGGGATCAACGATCATCGTCCCATACATGCCTTTGCTCATATGCCAGGCATAGGGCGGCACGTGGCAATGATAGGGATGCAGACCCACAGGGCCTGCTTCGATGCGATACACCCGAGTAGCGCCCGCATCGACCCGCTCGAGCCCGTCTTGCATGACATCATGCGTGCCGTGGAAATGGATGCTATGCGCGAGCCCGGAGCGATTGTTCAGCGTGATTTCTAAGGTCTCACCGACCGTCGCACGAATGATCGGTCCCGGTACCGTTCCGCCATACGCCCACACGTTTGCACGTTGCCCACCTGCGACTTCGATCGTGGTTTCGGTCACGGACAAGTCGAATTCGCGCCCACTGTTTGAAAATGATGTCGGGGCGGGAGGCGTATGCAGGATGTCGCGATCGCGGCCTTGGCTGTCTCCCGGCATTAGCATGGTCCCGTAGCCAGAGGACGACGCTGTGATCGATGAGGTCGGCGTTGCAGCCATAGCGCCCATGCAATCCATGTTGTCGGAGACCGCAGAGGAGGCGGCGGATCGTTTCTTACCACCGCCCGCCTTGCCAACGACCGACCACCCCGCAGCTCCGATCAGGCCTAGAGCCCCGCCCAGACCGCCGAGCCGGAACAGGTCGCGCCGGCGTAGGGACATCAGGTAATGCCGCCGACGGTACTACCCAGTGCCAGCACCAACAGATACACGGCCACGCCTCCAACTGCCATCAGCTTGGTTCGAGGCGCTAGACGGGCACCGCCGAAGAACAGGTACACGATTGGCGCCAGGAAGGGTAATGCGAAAATCAGTAGTGGCCAGAGCCAAGCCGCCACTGCCGACACATCGTCACGACGGCCGAGATCCCAAAGAGCGAGTGTGCTGAAAAGCACATATAGAAGCAGCGGCAACAGGTAGGCATAGAGACCCAGAATCATTTGCAGGCTACTGGGCAAAGTTACTGACATGGCGTATCTCCTCGGGAATTCAATTCAATTAAGCGCTTTGGGTCCAAGTGGTCCGCCCGCTATCCACACGCCGACGACCAACGGCAGCACCCAAACCAAGAGACCGGTGACCACAATCGAAACTCGCGGCATCCGGCGCATCGTCGTCGCAGCGCTCAGTAGATAGCACGCACCCCCCACGAGCGGCACGAGGACGACGAAGGACGCCCAGCCCATCCGACTCGTCGTATCGGTGCGTTCTCCCAGATCCAGGATCGCGAGCGAAGCCCACGCGGCATACAGGAGAAACGGCGCCAGATACAGATAGACCGTGAACCAGACTTGAAAGGCGGATATCGGGCCTGAGAAGGAAAAAAGCGATGGCATATTTGACCCCTCCTAATGTTTAGTCGCCGGGTTGTGCACCCCATCCTGTGGGGTCTTGATTGAGTCAATATTCAGCTTTAAGCCCGCGAACACGTGTACGGCGGGGATAACCGGGGCATCTGCCCCGCCGGGCATGTTGAATTGTTGGGGGGGCGCCGGTCGATCACGGTAGTCGGCAATCGCAACCTGTGTGCTGCGAACCTGCGCAAGGGTGCCGAAAAAATTTGTCTGTACGGATAGATCCGATGCAACCGGCACGCGCATTCGGCCACAGTCATTCAATGCTTGCAGTCCCCACGGCAACGAGGTACGGAATGTGTTTCCGGAAAAGCAATTGCCAATGGTTCCGAAGCCGCCCGCCGCAAGATCGGCTCGCCCCGATCCGAGCACAATGTTGTTGCGAATTACGTTTCCGGTTGCTGGCCAGTAATTACGATCCAGCAGCGGGATCACCAAAATACCGTTGTTACGGCTGCGCACGACGCGGTTGCGCTCGACGTGGTTAGTGTCTACGCCCGCCAACATGATCCCCGTTCCCAAGAGGGTTTCGGAAGCAAAGAAGCCTGTTGCCTCGTTCTCCAAGCCACTGTCGCTGACGATGTTGCCAATGATCGTAGTATCGCGTCCGGGTGGGACCAATTCGATGTCGAATGTTGACGTACCGATTCCGCTGAGATTGTGAGAGAAGCGCGAGTTGATGATATACATGTCACCGCTAGAATTAGTCCCGGAATATCCTAAGCCGCTGTACTCCCCCACGTCATCATCTAGTACGACTTTGCATGGCGCACACTGGCCCACGTAAAACGCCGAATCTGGCGAGCCGCTGCCATACGAGTGCTCTAATAGGCCGTCGGTTGAACCGAAGGCGTAAATTCCGTAGTCGCCATTGTTAATTGCGGTGAGATACGATCCCCGAAAACCCTCGACGGCAGTCCAATAGAAACCGTTAAGCGTGTAATTTTTGGCGGTCATGTTCTCAATCGCGACGCCATTGCCGCCGACCATAATCCCCGTGCCCAATTGGAACTTGCCGTCGAGAATGACGGCATTGCGATCAACGCCGCGCAGCGTGATACTCGGCGTGGTTACGAATACGGCCTCGGCGTATACGCCCTTGTCGATCAGCACCAAATCCCCGGGATTGGCCGCATCGACACCGTTTTGAATCGTCGGATAGTCCTGAGGCACCCGTCGAGTCACTCCGGTGGCCTTTTCGACCGGTGCAAGAGCACCACGCGCTCCGGCCGGTGTGTACTCGACATCGCCAACTACGACCACACCGACCATTCCAACTCTACCGTCCGGTGTCGCATGGAAACTGCAATAGAATGGGTACACGCCTTCCTTTGAGAATACGATCTCGGAGGCGTCTTCCGGATGCATCTTGATGTTGCCGAACGTTTTCTCGGTTGACCAGCTCTTGTCTACCGCGATGGCGTTATGATCATTTCGGCCTTCATTGGTGAAGACGATCGAACCACCGACTGGCACATGGTTGATCGCCGGGGAGAAGCTGTTGTCAGCCATCGCCACGAGCACGGTACCCGTAGGTTTGACCTCGGACTTGCCGCAGCCGACCAGCGCTAGCACAGAACCTAGCGCACAGATTAAGTATCGTGTCGACCTGCTGATCCCCGTCGACTGAAACATAACTAACCTCGTGGAGAGTGATGAGAACAGTGCTTTTCTTCTAGACTGTTCGTTTGAAGGAACTGCACTTTTGAGAACATTGAAGTGTCAGGATAGCCACGTCTGCCCGGCTTGCTGGGCCAGGGCAATTCCCTTATTGACATCCCGCATTCAGACATTCTCAGGGTCATTAATTTAGGCGCTTTTTCGGTGCGCATCTTTGGACCATTCCGACACAGTTAATCTAGCAGCCGGGTGATCAATCGAAGTTGGCAATTGCTGACTCGCTGCCTCAGAAATATTGAAGCAGCGAGTGCGACGCCGCCATCGGCACAACAGCCCCATGAGTGTTAAGAGCTTTTTTTTCATGCAGTGGATACCATCTTGCAAAAATAATTCTCTTGCCCCAATTGGGGTCTTCCAACGCTAAGTCGGGGTACCCTCATTTTTGCTTCCAAGAGTGACGGTAGAAACACTGCGTATTTCCCGGTGGTTTTTGATGCGCCAAGCGCAACTCGATGATTGCGATCGTGTTTCTGTTGCTCCTCGAAGTCAGCCTTTTTCGGCCTGGCCGGTGCAAATTTATTGCCCCAAAACATGGATCCTTGGAGGGACCCGTGACGGCAGCAATTGGTCGGCGTATTGCTCGATGGGGAAGCGGAATACACCCCGCATGTTGATTCCCTCGGTGCGCGTCGGAGCGATGCGCGCGATCAATTCCGGCGGGATGGCACCGTTGCGGCGTTGCGCCCAGCGATCGAAGATGGCCTGCATTTTCGTCGTGTTCCAGGCCGTGACGACGTTGGCGAGCAGCCCGACCGGTGAAAATTAGGCGCTTCAACGCATTGGTCGCCTCGCCCCGGTTGAGCACACGCAGCAACTCCCGGCGGAAGACCGGATTGACGAAGTAGTCGGCCAAGAACACGGTGCGCAGCAGGCGTCCGATCCCGACGCCGACCTCGGAGAGCGGGTCGCCTCGCGCTGCGGAGCAAGAGCGCGCGAGGACGCTGATGGCACTGGTGTGTCCGCTGTGGACCGAGGCGAGCAAATGGACCCATGCGTCCCAATACTGTGGCACCTGGCTGAAATCCAAACTCGCCTCGCAAATCGGCTTCAGAAACTCGGGTACCTAATCGCGGACACAGATCAAACCCTCGCCATGGGACAGCGCCATCTCGAAGTCGATATACCCGTGGGTATCAACGGCGAGTTGCGTGATGTCGAGTTCCTGGTGTCGCAGTACGCCCTCGATGGCAGTGCCGACCTGCCGTTCATTGAGCACGAAGGGCTGCGCACCCGGGTTCGCCTCGCGCCACGCCTGAACACGGTTGACGTGCTGCTGACCGCAAAAATAATCGTGGTTCTCCGGATTCCGTAGCCAGCAGTTGGCTTGCCTGCCTGCTCGCCGCCCGACACGCAGGATCGGAACAGTATTTCTGCCGGCCGCGGGCTCGTGGATCGCGGCTAAAGAGCTTCGGGCAACACAGACATCGACGCCGTCGGGTTTTGATCACTGGGCCAGGTCCTCCTGGACCACATCATGCCCAGAAGATCTTCGTCACCCGATCACGCGAGCGCTCGCCGGGTGATTCCCATCCTTGTAAGCGCGATCAACGATGAGACTGGAATCTTGTTCACGTTGCGCTGGAAACATTGACCACGATCGGAATATGCGGGCGCCCAGTCCGGCTTGATCCTCTCGGTAGCGCATCGGCATTGCCGTCGTTTTCTAACGTCTCGCCTGCATCACGGACGCCAGATCAATGTTGGGCGCCAGCATGTCCTGGGTGCTTCAACTATCGATAACGGCTATTCCCGTTAGTTGCCGCGCTGAGCTCACGTTCCTGCACTTCTAAAGTGACCGATCCGACACCTCGTTGGAAGACCTGCTAACTTTCATCCATGCGGGCGCTTCCCAGCCTCGCCGAATCTCGAACCGTTTAAAATAATCCAAGTCACGAGCCTGTGACTGCTGGCGAAAACAACGGCACATGAACAGGGGCGGCTCTCATCCATGCGAACATCGAGGCCGAGGGCGCATTGCTCATTCAGCGGAGCCTACTTTGCTCGCTATCTCTGCGTTTTGTGACACGCTGATCAGTAATCAGAGCGTCGGCGATCAATTGATTTTCGGAGCGCACCAGCGGCAGATTGCGATGCATCAGTTCGAAGCGACGCGCCTCCTCATCCCTTCCTTGCTCTCGCAACCAACGGATCGCCTCTCCGTAGCGTTCGTTGACCTGGGCCCGCACATTCATCAGTGCCCGGTGTGCATCTCGATCCGCAACGTCGGCATTTTCTTGTATTTCTCTCTTGATGGCCTCGAGCTTCTTACGCATGAAGATAGAATCCCCGACCGCCGTGTCTAATAACGACCTCGGTTGATTTAACGTTACTCCGTTCTTCGGCTCGCGATGCGTAGCGCGGTAGATCGGCGTCTTCTTGTGGGTCTTTACAAAGCCCCGATCCTCGCGCCGGGTGGCGGTAGCCGCGACGCCGAGTTCCGTGAGGTACTCGGCAAACCGCTCACGCCACCGCTGGAGATCCGCCTTGCGGGGATTGAGCCGAGTGCCGTCGTACTCATGCTCCGCCTTCACCACTAGATGCACGTGCGGATGCGCGCCGTGTTTGTCCTTCTCCTCGGCGTGCAGGGCCATCGCGTACCGATGCTGGTGCGCGAATTCCTCGCGCGCGAACTTCTTCACCGCCTGCAGCACCTTTTGCGGCGGAGTGCCCGCCGGCATCGAGAGGACAATGTTGAAGGCCTGTCGGGGCTGTCGCCGCTTCCCATCGGAATCTACTTTAGTGCGCGAATGAGGCGCACCAGGCACTGCGCCGTAGTCGAGCACCCAGTCGTTGATGAGCTCGGTCGCCGCGGTCTTTCCGGTTAGCACCTCTCCGTGGTCGGTCTCGATGTCGAGCTTGCCGTGACGATCAATATATTCGAAATGCGCCTGCACTCCATCCGCATCGCGCCCGCCGCCGGAAATCTTCACGAGCACCTCCTTGGCACCGCGGCCCGAGGAGCCCATGCGCGCGGCCCATCCCGCCGCCGAGGCGGCCAGCCCGGCCTTGCGCCCGAAGCTGCCGGGATTGATCCCACCGGGAACGTCCCGCGTCATCCGGAACAGTCGCTTGCTAGGCATTGGGCGTCTCCCACGACTTTGAATTTGCGATGAGCGTGTCCTGCACCTTGTCGCGGATGTGTTTCAAAGCCGGCAATAGTTTGAGCACGTTCTCTTTCAGTGACGGCTCGAGCCCCTGCGTGGGCCCTTCCCGCGAGGCGAGCTTGGCCATCGCAGCCCGAACGCCAGCGAGCTCGTTCACCACGCGTTTGAGTTCCTGAAACTCGCCATAGGGCATCGGCGGATCCGCGCGCAGGTGCGCACGCAGCAGGTGCGCGACATATCCGGACGCCGTGACCCCGCGCGCCTGGGCGCGTGCTTCGAGCCGTGCCGCATCGAGTCCCATCAGGCGCACGGTGTACTTCTCCGCGGGCGCTCTACCGGCGGCCGCTTCCTCGAGAAGCCGCTTCACCTTCGCGTCTGGATTTTCTTTGAGCGCGGTCCATACGAGTCTCGCCAAGAGCTTGGACGCGGACACACCTTGCGCGGCGGCGAGTTCCGCGAAGCGCTCGTGCTGATCGGGCGGAACCGAAGTTTTAAGACGCGCAGACTCCGTCATGGTTGCGGATCCTCTAAAGGGCTCAAGGCCAATCGCAACGTTGCGAAATGCTGAGTGGGCCAAATCGCTACGTGGCCCACCATGTCCCAGAATGCTGGCGCTAGCCTATCCTGCCCTCCAAATTCCGCAACCCAAAACGCCAGCATGCCGCCGCGAATGTCGGTGTTCCTCGACGATGCGACTGCGTGCCTTGACGGTAGACCGGTGCCGTGACGATGCGACTGGTTCGGCCGCTGGCCTCGGGATATCGGTGTCATGTCTGGGGCCGACCTGGGAATGCTAGCCTTCGTTCCAATCAGCCTTGGCTGGGAGTGTTTGCAATACCTCGACTGGGTCTCGGATGGGACGTAGCTGCAGCATGGAAACGATTTTCGGAACTATCCTCGGGCTGCTATATCGGTGGCGGCCGCTCGTTGAGGAATTTCTCCATCTGGAAGTTCGTGAATTTCTCGCCGCGGTGCTCCACGACCTGAGCGGTCAGGACCTTAAAGCCACGCCTTTCGAAGAAGGGCTTCGCTGTGATGCTTGCCTCCGTAAAAAGTCTCGTAAGGCCTTGACGGCGGGCCGTAGCCTCGAGACAAGTGAGCAGGGCCGAGGCAACACCGCGACCTTCGTGCTGCGGATGCACATACATTCTGTCGAGGTGTCCTGATGGTTCCAAATCGGTAAAGCCGACAACTAATTCGTCCGCCACGGCGACCCAGATGAGGCGGTCGTCCACGGCAGAAGACCAAGCATCAGGGCGATCCACACCGGACCAGGCATCGGTTTGGGCAGGACTATAGTCCCTAATGGCGCTTTCTCGGATCGCGCGTACAAAAACGTTTCTAACGGCATCCAGATCTTCGGATCGGTACGCTCGAACGAGGACCGCAGTCACTCTGTCCAGACCCACTGAATCAGGACGGTGAAATCATTCGTGTCCATAAAGCACCTCTCCGACAATATAACAATCCCTCAAGTCCTTCGTACATCACAAAGCAGAAGGCAGTCGACCGCGGCTTTGTATCAGTAGTTCATTTAAGCTGAATATTGCAAGAGTGCGGTTACTCGAAGTTACTCGATCGCTTACCCCCATTGTGGCATCAACACTGATTGGCCGCGTTATATGGTCAACCTCGGAAAGTTCGGCAGCCGAACTCTGGTACCGGGCACTATGCCGCGCGTTTCTGAGGAATGCGGGGCGAATACGCTTTCCTTACCGGCCTTAGCATGCCCGGCACCTTGGCCGGCCGCCTCACCACGTGCCGTTCCGCTCTCCGCGTGGCCTTCGCCGCTACGCCTTGGGCGCGTAAGTAGTGAGCAAATAACTGCCGCCAAGAGTGAAGCATCGGCTTACGGATGTTGAGCCTGATGCACTCGCGATTTTCGACCCGAAGGACAAGGTGCACATGGGGGTGCGGCTCATCGGTATGAAGCGCCAGCGCATACCGATGGTCGAAACCGAACGCCTCGCGCGCGAAGTCTCGAACGGCAGCCAAGAGCTTGTCCGGCGAGGTACCCGCCGGCATGGAAAAGAGCAGCTTATGAACGAGCTTGCGCGGTTGATGGCGTGCCGGGAAGTAGGCTCTCGCGGTGAGCTCGTCCAAATCAAGGTCCCAGTCTTCGACAAGGCGACTGGCCGCCGCTTTGTCAGCGATCCGCTCTCCATCGTCGGTCTCGAGCATCCGGTGCTTGCCATACGAAATGTCCCTCAGGTGCCATCGTATGGCCGGCAAGTTATTGCTGCCCGCACTGACGACTCTGATGACTACCTCCGGGGCTCGATCGCTGAAACCCGCGGCAGGCATCCGGGATCAACAACTAGCCGCAAGAGCTATCAGCCGCTGCGCGACCGATGGCTCGAAGTTAGTCGGGCCTATGGTCCACGGATCGTCAGATGTCGGACGGAGATGTCGGCAGAGACGGTTCCGATCGGCGGCTAAGCAGCGCACCAGCAAATCGCGACCCACCATTGCACCGGGACTATCAGGCCAACCCTCAGTCAACCACGCCAGGAAATGCAGGCTTCCATGTCGAGAGTCATAGACGCCATCTGGCCCATCCCGGCTGTTGCCGGTCTCTGAATCGTACAAGCGGAAAATCTGCTCCTGCTCCGCCAGGGTCAAATCGGTCCACACCATGCCGAGAAGAACATCGGCAAGTGCGATCATCTCCGGCCACCTGAACTTGCCCAATCCGTCGAGATCGCTAACACCTTCGCACTTGCCGCGCAGCAGCGCCGTCTGCATCCGCATTGCTGATGCGTGTGCCGAGAGATGCTTGCCGCCCAACAGGTTCTTCCCACATCGCGTGCAAGCCGCGGGTGAGAACGAAATCTCGGTCGCGAAAGGTGCAATACGCAGGCTGGCGCCGCATGCTCCGCAACGTTCGATCAGTATGGTTCCGTGATCCGGGCATACCGCCAGCCACCCAATCAGCCAATGGGATCGGAGGTACGGTGTGGCATCACCTTCCAGGCACTGACCGCAGACGGCGAATCGATAACCGCGCTGTTGAGGGCCGCCGTTGTCGTAGCGTCTTCCTATGAACCGCGCGCTCGCCTCGTCATCGCGATAGACGGGCGCGAATCCGTTGAATGTCATCGGCCGCAGCCGAGAAACATTGACACCGGTACGTTCACCGATCCGGGCGAGCACCCAAGGATGAGGACGACACCACCACCGCGTACGTCCTGACCGATCTTCGATACCGAAACTGTAACTCGCGAGGGTGTGGAGCGAAACCTGCAATCGGTTCGCGAGTCTCAGAAGCCAAGACAAAAGCGCCTCGCCCGGTGCCGGTTCTACGTAGAGCGGAAGCTGGGGTCTCGAGGGTCGGGAACCCCGTCTGCCGGGGTCGGCGTCGATTACCTCAAACAGCGACACGGCGGCGCTGCGAGGGGGACACAAATCCGATCTCATCGATAGTCTTTACGGTGATCGCTTCGGTACCTGAGGTAACAGCACGCACGGCCGCGCGAGTCACAATGGTGACCACCTCGCCCAAAATACCTTCCGCGGCCGAAAGAATCTTGCCCGCGAGAGAAGCACCTATTAGATGCGAGGGACTTCGAAGGGGTAGCAATGCCTCTAGGGTTCGCAACAGCAGCTTGTACTCATCTCCATCTCGCCAAGGCGGAAGCCCTATCGGCTCAAATCGGTTGGCGAGCTGGTCATCACTTTGCACGGCCTGCAACGCCTCGGCGGTACCGACCGCAACCAGAGGAATCTGCAGCTCGTTCCCGAGCCATCGCAGCAGGTTCAAAAGTCGGCGTTGCTGAAGGCGAGTGCCGGATAAAATGTTGTGCACATCGTCGATGATGAGCAAGCAAACGTTCGTCTGCCGCATCAGCCGCATGGCGGCTTCTTGGCGCTTGGCGCCGCGTTCTGAAAGCATGTGGGGGTAGCCGAGCTGATCCAATATCGCTGCGAAGAATCTCGGCTCATCGGGGCCGGTCGACATCTGCACTCTCAGTACGGGCACGTCCGCCGATCCATCCTCGGTGGCCGTTGAGGCAATCGGCGGATGCGCGCGTCGGAACTTCTCGACGATCATCGTCTTGCCATTGTTGGTGGGGCCGCAAAGAAGCAGGTTCGGCATCCGCGTTCGCTTCGGGAAGGTGAGCAAGTCCTCCATGGCCGTGAGCGCTGCTTCCGCCTTCGCGTAGGTGACCCATCGATCGCTACGAATGCGGTGAATCCGGGACTCGTTGCTCTCCTCCGCGATCGCTCGCATCGAGGGATGCAAGTGCCCATACTGCTCGCTCACGACCACTCCTCGAAGGGCAGCATCCGCTCCCACGGTTGTTCCGCACTGGTCTCTTCTTCCTCCTCGACGACAACGTCCCTTCTTCCGGGATCGGACTCCGCCAGGCCGCCTTGAATGAGACGGAGCCTGCGCTCTCGTTGCCGGCGTGCGGCTTTGCTACTGCTCACCGCCTCATCCACGATCTGGCGCATAGTCTCGACAGTGCGAAATATCGCGCCCTCGTCTGCGTTCGGATGACCCTGCTCACTCAAACGCTTGACCGCGAGTCGATGTTCCCAAAGGCTTATCGGCGGGCGTCGCAAGTCTCGGTACGAAAGGTCATAGTAATGCCCGTTGGGTGCATGCAGATAAATGCGGCTCAAGTCCCGCGGGTCGTAGCGAATGACCATCTTTTGCGGTTCGCCAATCCACGTGTGGAGCACGTCGGACCAATAGTGAATCCGTTTAAAGGCCACGCCGTCGCGGCGGATCAGGCGCCGTTCGAGTGGCAAGAAGTCAATCAGAAAGCGGCGCGGATCAACAACCGCCGGCGGCTCGCCGCAGCCTGGCTTCGTGTCGTCTCCAAGAATCCCGCGCTCCCAGGCATCTAAGGGGGTCATGTCCAAAGCACGGTGCCGTGTCCGGTGATATACACCGGCAATCGCATGAGCGAGCCAACGTTCCAGCTCCTCGATCGTCATTGCAGCGCTCTTCTCGGAATCGAAATCGCCCTTGGCCTGAACGTTGGAGAATGTCGTTCCCGGCAGGAGATGTACCTTGCCCATCATGGTGCCGATCAGTCGTTCGATATGCCCTCCATAGTGGGGCGTGCGGACCGGGCGATAATCGATGGCGATCCCGTACTGTTCAACGCCGCGTCGTAGTGCTTCTGAGTGAAACTCCTTGGCGTTGTCGAGATGGAGCCGGGTCATTACGCCCTGGATCGGCCACTGCTCATCAACGCCACGTGACGCGAGCCACGGGCCCTTAGGCAATGCCGCATGCGCGATGCATAGTGCGACGCTGGTCGCTGAAGGGGACTCAAGCGACAAATGAAACCCCACGACGCAGCGCGAATGGACGTCAATCGCGAGCGTCAGCCATGGGCGTTGCATGGGTGCGCGCTTGAGCCGGTCGACAATGATCACGTCAACCAATGTGTGGTCAATCTGGACAAGCGAGAGCGGATAGTCTGCTTCGAGGGAGCCCGTGGCAGGCGCGAACCGATCACGGGCGGCCTTGGGACCATCGCGACGCGCGATGACTTCCTTACGTGATTTTTGGCGGATGCGAGCCGTGATCGCCTTGCGGCCAGGTGGTGTAAGCCCGAGCGCAAAACAGCGGCCGCGAATCTCGGTCACTAGATCGGTGATCTTTGCGCGCTGCCGAGTGAGGTAGACAGTCTCGATCGCTTCCTCGACCAACGTATCAAGGGCTGGAGCAATGCGCGAGCTGCCGCGAACGCCGCCGCCCGGTTGTGGAACCAAGGAAGTCAATCGCGGGTTCGCGGCGTATCGCGCCAAGAGTCGATAAACTTGCGCAGTACACAAACCGAGTTCGCTCGCTGCGGAGGTAACATCCTTGCGAGTGCGAAGGGTTCTTTGCGCCAGCCCTCGGATGACCGCAAAGCGGCGGCGGGCTTCTTCCCACTGATCCGGCGTCACCGACAATAGCTCAGGTGCACCGGGGTTCGTACTCATGGCAGGGACAGCACTGCCTCAAGGGAAATCGCTGAACGCAGATCAACGAGAACTTCACGGCGTGCGATCAGGCGCCACAGTGTAGTCAGCCCAGCTCGCCTGTTAGGCAACGCGGAAAGGACACGGGCAAAGGTGGGTGACCCATCCGCGCGAATGACTGCGGCAACCAAGCTCGCGGTATCTACATCGACAGGAGCGGTCCTCAGGGACAGCAGTCGCTTCGCGTTATCCAGCACAGTGCCGCGAATGTGGCGCTCGGTAGCGATGCGAAAGCTGGCGTTGTTGTCCCGCGCCCAAGCGCGAGCCGCTGCAAAAGCCGCCCCATAACTGTTCCAGCGCGAACGCAGCTCCGCCGAGTACTTGACCTCGATCAGGCGCGCCTTCCCGTCGGTTCTTCGCACCAGGAAATCGGGCGTGTATCGGCGCATCTTGGCGCCATCTCGAAAAGTGAGGGTGACAGGTTGGGAAACGATCGAAGCGGTAGGGAAAAGAAAGCTGGTACGGGTCACGAAATCCCGTTCTAGTGCGCTCTCGTGCTCCGCAGTCCCTGTAGCCAGCGGCTGGAAGCCCGTGATGTGTGAGCGGTGACTTAGAGGTATGCGCCTCAACAATCGTCCCGTGTTGCCTACACTTCAGTCTCATATCATCGCACATATTTGTTACAGTCTATAGTCAAGGAACACAACAACTACCCGCAAGTCCTTGTTGGTGCTCGATCTCGCACTTGAGCCAGTCGCATCGTCAAGGAACACCGACAGCGAATGTCGGTGTTCCGAGTTTCGGATATTGGGTTCCGACTTTGGATATTGGGTTCCGACTTTGGATATTGGCGCCGACTTTGGATAGTGAGGTGCCCCCGACCCGCCCCGTGGCAAAGGGCCGCCACCGCGGAATCTCTAGCTGATGCTTTCGTTTCTACTCAAGACGGGGGACAAGGTCGCCGGTCAGACGTTATCCGAACTCGGCGCATTTCGACCCCATTATCCAAACTAGGAACCAACGGCTGCTCTGCAACTCATTGTTTTCGTATAGGCGAGCAGCTCGGTCATTATCCGAAACTCGGCACACCGACAGCGAACCACCCATCGAAATGAACACTCCACGCAAAAAGTTCGGCTGCCGAACTTTGCTCAAGACGACACTCAGGGATCTTCCGAAGAAACCGCGAGCAACGAGTGTGCCGCGCAGACCAAGAAAGAAAGCCGGACACCCCATGTGCCCGGCCTTCCCTCATCCGTCAGAAGGGCAAGCTGGCCGATTCCTCTTCTTGTTCGTTCATCTGCGACGGCGCGACGCTGCCGCTGATGTACTTGGTCTTCTGATCATTGCTTACCGCTGACTTCGCACTGACGCGCAATTGCCAATGGGTAACATAGGTCCCCTGCCCGTTCTCATCCTCGCCGGTCTTCTCGGCTTCCTCGATGAAACCGAAATACCGCGTGCGGCTACCCTCCACCTGTCGAAACAGGCGGCCATAGAAGGGGCCGACGGAGTAGGTTTCGGGATCATCCGGGTTGTTGTTGCCCACCTTCAGGCTCAGGTATTCGGTGCCGCTGCTGCGCCCGATCTTGAGCCATGCCGCGACCTGCACCTTCACCGGCGCGCCGTGCGTCTCGGTTTTCACCTCAACCAGGCCGCGCATCACGGGACCACCTTTGACCTGATCCGCTCGCGGGATGCCGAACAGCACAAATTTGCCGAACGTGGCGCCGTTCAAAATGTCCGTGCCCATTGCCTGTGCGTTCATCTTGCTGACTCCGTGTGTTGCTGCCTCTGCCGTTTCCGCGACCCGATGAAGCGCGGTCGCTCCCAGGTCACCCGCCGCCGCTGCGGCCTTACCTTTCCGCCGACCCCCCCGCGATTTCGTTTCCGTAGTAGCGGATTGAAGTTCGGTGCGGGTCGACTCGTTGATTTGCGTCACTGTGCGTTCTCCTGTGTGTCTTTGAGCGTGAATGGATTCTCACAACAAAGAATCGAGAAACGTGCGGACAAGCGGGCAATGCAAGGGTCTGCCCGAAGGGACACGAGCGCTTGGGCGAGTGCCCTTGCATTGGCTGCGCGCACGTTTATCGTCTGCCCCTGTTGTGAGAATCGAGGCACGCTCTCTTGGGCACAGGAGAAGGCATGGTGACGCCGCGCCCGAATAGGCCCGCACGCGGATCCGCTTCTGCGCTACGAGTCGGCCTGCCACAACTCCGAAGGTCTAATCCGCATTGCTGGAATGGTGGGCAGTCTTTAAGCGCGTGGAACGCGCAAGGTCGAGGGATGTGCAGGGCGGCGTAGCCGGCCCGCGCAGCGGGCGGAAGCGCAGCGCACCCCGGAGCAGCCCGCTCGCGGCCGCCGCGACGACCCCATACGGCTCAGAGGCGATCGAACCTCATCGACGTTACCGATCCGCGAACCTCAATCACGAGGCCATCCTCGGCAGGCTCCGTTCGGACAGTTCGAAAATCTCCGGCAGCATGCATTCACTTCGCTTTGCTTAATCGCACGGTCGATGATGGGACTTCACCCATACCTCATCGGTGGACGCCTCATTGCTCCGCGTACTGCCCCGGACTCGGCTCATTCTGTGCGACCGGCGTCCGATCTTTCGCGGGGTTTGCGAACACCACATCCACCCGGCGATTCTGGGCACGTCCTGCCACCGTCGAGTTCGTCGCGATGTACTCGCCCTGCGAGGCGCTCGTGTGTAGTCTTTCGGTGGCGATACCCCCCTCGATTAACAATCGGCGCATGCTCTCGGCACGTTCTCGGGCGAGCAGGTCGTTGACTGCCGCCGAACCCAAACTATCGGTACCGCCCCGGATACGAATTTCATCGGCGCGCGCTGCGGCTGCCAGGATCGCGTTTTTTGCCTCCGTCGAGAGCGCGAGCAGAGCGCTGCCCGAGGCAAAGTGGGCTCGCACCAGGGTCGCGGTGACCCCATTGATCGCGGTTTGGATTTCCTCGATCTCCGAACGCAATTGCTTTAAGGATGTCGACGGCTCCCCGCGAGAGGCCCTATCGAGTTCAGCGGACAAACCACTCAGGCGCTGCTGTGCGCGCAGAATCTCGGCACGAGCTGCGGCTAGCTCCGCCGGCAACCAAGGCGCGTCCTCCTCCCCTCCCCGCTCGACTGATGGGACCCGAGCGAGCGCGGCACGCTTCGGTGCCTGCGCGTAGCTGCTCTTGGTGGGCGTGCGCACTAGAAGACCGGCCCGTACCCCCTCGACGATCGCCGTGCGTTCACCCACCCTGAACGGGACCGCCCGCCCGCCCTCATCGAAGATCAAGAGTCCCAAGGGCACCTGACCGTTAAAGGTGAGGTAGGTGCGGCGCGTATCGTCAAAAACCTGCCCGAGCTTGGTCTGCTCCGGTGTCAGTAACTCGTAGGTATAAGTACCCGGCTCCTCGAGCGACACCGCCCCAGGAGTCTCAATCGCGACGGGCTCATGCGAGACGGTTACCTTATCGCTGGACTTGATTCGCGGTTGCGACACCGTACAGCCGGCCAGGATCATTCCGATAGCGATCACGATTTGCTGCATCCTCATAGCGCCTCCAGTCGGTCCTTTGAAACACTCCTGCTGTACGTTTTTTTGTACAGACGTTCGCATCATTGTCGGTTTCCAACGAGATGCGCAAGGTGACTTCGTGAGCCTCCTTGGGCTGCGGCCGCGCAAGAGCTCTCGCCCCTGCGCGGCCGGTCTTCCGTCAGCGGTCGAGCAGTGTCATGGCGTGGTTCCAGAGACCCACGTTGATTCGCACATCTTCGCGGATCGCACGAATGGCACGCGTGCGGCTGGACCGCCCCGATGCCGAGCGTCCCTGCAGGCCGCCGGCGACGAGATTTTCTTGCACCACGTTATACGTCAGCCAAAGCGTATTGCCGAAGTCCGCATCCCGGCGTGCGTCCAACAATTGATCGGGGAATACCGGCAAGTGTTGCTCGTGATTCGGATAGCGGATCTTCAACGCTCGCGCGGCGAAGTCCCAGCGCTCCCGATCGCTGAGTTGACGCTGCGCCATCTGTTCGACGACCCGGGTGATGTCCTTGAACCCCCGGGCGATCTGAAGGGCGCCATCGACGACGTTGTGGATGACATTCCCCCGATGCGGCACATGCAAGAGCCCGAAGTCCCCGATCTGCGAAACCAAGCCGTTGGTGCAAATGGGCCGAAATAATCCGGCCCGCAAGGTGTAGGCGGAGGTTGCATCGTGGGAATTGATCAAGATCAATTCGGGCACCGCATCGATGAGACTGAGCTCATTCTTCACGTACGAGAACCGAATCATATGCCGCGCGTGATTGGGTGAGCTGTGGCTGCGGGTCTGCTGCGCACGGGTGGGCTCGAATCCCGCCTCGAGCAACGCATCGATGACGCGAGCGGTCGAGATGAATTGATAGTGTCGGCTGGTGCGAGTCACGTCCGGCGTTTCCGCAAATGCCGCTGGGACTGACTGGGTGAGGGCTGAGGGAAGGAGCGCGCGACGAGCGACTGTCCGCATGGGGTTTATGTCTAACATGGGTGAGTTCCTTTTGAAGTATGAGCTGACGAATGGCAGGCGGGTTTGCCTGCCTCGGCTCCCCCTCACGCCGCAGCGCAGCCGTCAGGGCCGCGCTTCAGCGCGCTTGCGAGCAGCGGGCGAAGCCCGCGCGCAGGCCTTGACGGCGAGAACGGCGTGGTATCGTCGCCGATCACAGGCAAACCCTCCCCTCTTTCAGTTCGCCAAGTTGATGGGTTCGCCGACCGCTGCACTGACGGATTTCGATGTAGGAGTATGTTCGGCGCTCGGCTCGTTCTTGCCCAACTATGGGAATACCCGAACGTTGGGAGACCTGGCCCGGCACGTTGCGCTCATTGATGTCACTAGCTGTCAATCATGAGATCAGCATTTAAGGAACCGCCGCGCCAGTAAAGTCCGCTACCGACGCGACGGTTCGTCTCGTCTCTTCAGCCCTGCTCCGGATCGTCGGTCATGCCGCGTGCGACAATTTCCGCTGCAGCAGTGGCATAGGCATCACCCTCGTCTATAAGCTGCTTGCCCAATGTATAACCCGCGGCGGTCGGAGCGCCAAAGCCGTGCACGACGACGAAGTCATGCAACTGGTCCAAATCGATATTCATGTGTGCTCTCCAGGTTCTTGGGCGGGATTGCCCGGGCCAGTGCCTCACGCCGTAGCGCTGCTAATCCCGGGAGCGCCCGCCTGCGGCGCGGACGGTCCCGGCAATGAATCGACGCGTTAGCGCGGTGCGGCGAGCGCGTTCGGATAGTGCCGGGCAATGATTTGGTTCATCGCATCAACGAGATCAAGCCGCTTGAAGCCCACATGACCATTGCCGTTTCGAAACAGACGCACCACGAAATAGTCGTTCTCGTAGGATTTGGGCCATGCGGGTTGTTCGCGAAATGCGGCCCCCAATTGAACGTAGCAGCCCTGGCGGTGGTCCGCTTCCGGTTTGCCGCCCAAGACATGGAACACCCTCATCAAGTCATCGAGATGATCGGCCGCGCTATAGTTGATTCCATAGGTGTATGCGAGATAGCTCACGATGATGCGTTTGCCGAATTTTTGCGGCAGGTTCGTTTTGTACTGCCAGGACAGCTTCTTGAAGCACTCGATGACTCCCTGGTCGAACATATCGGCGCGTGATTCGTGCAGGGCGCCGAAGGTCGCGTACACCGCCTCGCGCGTGAGCTCCGGCATACGGCTCTTGCTCACTTGCTCATCGAACTCGCTACGTTTGCTGGCCGACATCAGGGACCGCATCCCGGACTCCTGCATCAGATAGCGCCAGGCCGTGGCATCGATCGCCGCCCGGCAGGCATTGAAGGCCTCCCCCGCGGTCGCCAATTGACCGACGACGTCCTGGCCATTGCCGCGATAATCTTTCGAGGCGACGATGTTCGGAAATCCCAGGTGTGCGCTGATCGCGATGTCATGGGCTTCCTGTAGGATTCCGAAGGCCTGCGCGAGGCGCTCAAGTACGGCATCGCGTTGCTGCAAAAGATGCGTGATGCTGACGCTTTGCACGACATCGTGAAATTCGGCGGCCTGTCCGGCCTCGTCAATATGAATCGTAGACATGCTGTTCTCCTAGTCGATTGAGTCAGACGCGGTGACCCAGTTGTCGATCGCCGCGTCCTGGTGTGAGGTCAGATCCAGCCCTTCTCGGCCATCGAGATCACCTGATTTCCCGCAATAATGCAGTGGTCCACGAGTCTGACGTCCAGATGCTCGAGCGTCTCTCTGAGGCGCTTCGTGATGAGCTCGTCCGCATGAGACGGCTCTGCCACTTGACTTGGATGGCAGTGCAGGGCAATCACAGCAGCGGCGTTATAGTCAAAGACCGAGCGAGCCACTTGCCGTGGATGCACGGACGCGCCTTGGATATCGCCGTGGAAGAGCTGCTGATGCCCGAGGTAGCGGTAGCGCGCGTCGAGGAACAGGAGTCCGAAGACCTCTCGGTCCAACATCCCGTAGTGCAAAACCAACCACTGCTTCACCCGTTCAGGACTTTTCAGGATCTCGCCGGGACCGAGCTTGCGCACGACCTTATTCTCGAGGATCACCAAAGCCTGCGTGACGATCGCAATCTCGTCGGTCGTTAGTCGGCAGGCGCCGGTCTCGTGAAGCGCCGTGTGATAGCTACGCACGCTGGCGGGCTTGTGACGGCGAATTGCCGGTAGGTTCGAATTGCTATTGCTGACGTCGTTCATGATTTCAAGGCCTCTTGGGATAAGTAACCGCCGACGGAAGTGCCTGCGTGCCGTTGAGCCATCACGCCGCAGCGCAGCCGTCAGGGCCGCGCGAAGCGCGCTCGCGAGCACGGGCGAGAGCCCGCGCACAGGCCTTGACGGCGAGAACGGCGTGGCACAATCCAAACGCACAGGCACCCCTCCCCTTCTGGGTTTCGGCAGTTCCACCTTTAAGCGAGCAAAAAAAGCGCCGGCCTCGCGGCAATGCTCGACCGGCGCAAATGCCCGAATCGTCGGGCCGTCAGCAACTTGGACGTCAGGCAGCGGCCGCCCTGGGCGACTTATCGCCCTTCGCGGGCAATGTGCTCCGCGCGCTGTGCTTCCCGCGTGTCTCTTGCTTGGCTCCTTGTTCGGCCTTCAACGTTTTGCGGATGTCGTCCGTGTTGATGCGCAGTCGTTTGGCCGCCTCCAGGAGCTTCTCGGGCTTGCTGGTGTCGTATTGACTCGCGCGGACTTCGGGGATCAAGGCACAGTCGACCACGAACCGCCGCAATTGCTCTTCCGTGAGCTTGCCGATCTGCGTGTGGCTGCGATGGACTACTTCGCTCGCGTTGCGCTTCTCCGCCCAATTCCAGAGTTTCACCAAGCGGATGCGCGACTCGTGACCCGCCATCTGCCACAGGGCCTGCGCCACCAGGCGCAGATCCGCGCCCATCATCGCGGACGGTGTTTTCGCACGGACGGCGGCAAAGACGCGCTCGCGAAACAGCGTTTCCATGCGCGCAGCTTGTTGCCGGGCTCGTTCGCTGTCGCTGCAGCGCGTCGCCCGTTCGGCGCGGACGCCTTTCGACTTGAGCACGTCGCTGTGCTCGGCGAGCTTGATGAGCTCAACGACGCGGCCTGATTCCGGGTCCTCGATCAGCGTTTCCGCCTTGAATTCCTTACCCAGGAGCTGTCGATAGGTGCGGCCCTTCTCATCCTGGTAGCACTGCTGTTCAAGCGACACATAGCCGCCCTGCAAATTGGAATTCACGCCATACGGGGCAATGCGTTTTGCCTCCTTACCCGTCAACACCGTGCGTCCTTCGGCCTTGGCCTGCGTTTGGATACGCTGCCCCCAGGCCGTGCGCTTGCTGGCGTAACACACCGGGTCCGTGCAGACGTCGGCGTTTTTGACATCGCCAAAGAGTTCCGGTTGATTGCCGGTGAGCTTCGGACACGTGCCGCACGGCCCGGCGCCGGCCACCAGGTCGGGCATCTTGGTATCGAACGGCGCGTCCTTGAGCCGCGTCATGTAGTGATCCTGAATGTGGCGTTGCGCCTCCCTGAACGGCAGCGGTTGGCCGTTCCAGGTCGCCGTGATGGCCTTGAGCGCCTCTTGTTGCAGCCCCGGAACCGGAATTCGGGCGAGGAGCAGTGCCGTCGAGGCGGTGAGTTTTCCACCGTAGAACGCGTCGCGCGATTTCTTATCGAGCGCCAGCAGCTTCAATCGAGCATACAGATAAGCCCGACTGCGCCCGAGTTTGGCGGCTAGCTCCTCGATGCCGTAGTGATGTTGCTGCATGAGGACTTCGTAACCTTCGGCCTCCTCGAGCTCGTGCAATCCTTCGCGGTGCAGGTTTTCGACCAGCTGGATCTCGAGCACTTGGCCGTCATCGAGGCTGCGTATAATCGCCGGAATACTCTCGAGCCCCGCCTGGCGGCTGGCGCGCCAGCGCCGTTCGCCCGCGACGATCTCGAAGCTCTCAGCGTCGTTGCTACCGATCTTCGGGCGCACGATGATGGGCTCGATCACTTGCACCGCTTTGATGTTTTCCGCCAGTTCCTTGAGGGCCGCCTCGTCGTAGCGGGATCGCCGGCGCTCTTGGACAGTGGTTACCGATGGCTCGATGCTCGCGAGAGTGAGCATCCGAATCGCGAGTGCGGCGGATGCGCCACTTGCTGTCATGCTGACGTGGGTATTCATGTGAATGTCCTTTTGAGATGATGTGCGTCGGCGGCTTGCCGACACCCTCCCCCACCCTGCCGCAGCGGAGCGGTCAAGGCCGCGCTTAAGCGCGCGTGCCAGCACCGGCGCAGCCGGGGCGCAGGCCTTGACCGCGAGAACGGCGGGGCACACTACCGTTCCCAGGCAAGCCTTACCCCTTTTGTGGACACTCGCTGGGTGTTTCCAGAACCCGATCGAGATTCAGCACGGCGGCGACACTTAAGGCAGATCAGCGACTCTTCTGGGTATCGGCCTCGGGATCATCCTTCGCCGCCGGATCCACGGCGCGCGCTTGGATGATGTCGCCGGTGCTGAGTCGCTCGAGTAGCTTCGCGTGCACCTGGGCCATGAACAGCCGCGCACTGCCGGGATCGTACTCGGCATCGCTTTGGCGTTTGGCCGCCTCGAGCGCCTCCGCCGCGCCTAGCAATTCGGGGTACTTCTTGACGGCATCGAGTATGTGTTCGTCCCGAAAGGCGATGGCGCGGCTCGGCGTGGTGATCTTGTCGAACACCTCGCGCGCCAACCGTGCATCGTTGCCGCTCATTTGTCGTTCAGCGGCGGCATTCCAGGTCTTTGCGCCCACCCGATGAAACTCGAGTTCGTAGCCCGCCTCCTTGGCAAGCTGGTGCAGGAACTCCTTGGTTGCGCGACCATTGCCCTCGCGCATGGCGTGCCAAAAATTAACCTCTCCATAATGGTGTGTGAGACGCTCCACGAACACGTCTTTCTTTAAGCCCTTCAGATGATTTTCGGCGGCGATATCGCCGAGAATCTTCTCTCCCCAGGTTGCGAGCGTATGGGCCGGCGTCTTGAGGGGCGCGAACGCAGCGGTGCCCTTCGAGAACTCTACCGTGCGGTACTCCCCGGCCCAGTCGTAGACATCCTGAAACAGGTGTCGATGGATGGCGCGATAGTGGGCCGTGTCGAATCGGCCCTGCAGCGGCGCCGCGCGCAATTGCTCCGCGCGCTGACGCGTGACTTCGTATTCGAAGGAGCGAAGTGCCGCGGCATGGGTCAGGCCCGCTTTGTTTTTGAGGACGGTCGAGTTAGGCCAAAAATAGGCGTCCCACTCGTCCATCCAAGAACACTAGGCGCGTTCGGGGCGGCGCTTGCGCGCAGTGAGCTCGGCGTCTTGGTTCAAGGCACGCTCGCGAAAGATTTTGATGGCTTCATCGGTCGTGATTTCACCACGCGCCACCCGTTGATGCACAGCTTCCGCTTCCGGGGTCGGCACATAACCCTCATGTTTCAGGTTGCCGACGACGCCGGCGGTATCGCGGGCTTTTTCGGCTGCGGAACGGGTGTCTTTCGGCGCTTGGCTCATGGGGACCATTTTATACCCGCAGCCCTGTGCGGTCACGGCGGAACTGGCAGTGCTATCCATTCTCCCTCCTTGTAAAGTGTGATGGGTTCTACAGGACTACGGTCGACCGCGTGCATCGATCGACAGAGGCCACTTGCGCGATTGCCGATTCGCGGCCCACCGCACGTCGCAGCGCAGGGGTCAAGGTCGCGCGCCAGCGCGCTTGCGAGCAGCGGGCTTCTTAAAGCCCGCGCGCAGGCCTTGAGCACGAGAACGACGTGCTATCGTCTGGCGGCGAGGCAATCCCCTCCCCTTTAAATTCAAAATCCGTTGATGGCCAAATCCCTCGGCGGGAATTTCAGCAATCGGCTCGCCGCGGTGTAGCCTACTTGCGTGCGCGCCGCGGCCGTTGCGAAGGCGGCCCAAAGTTCTTGTAAACGAACCAGGCGACATCGATCAGAATGACATAGACGCAAGCACCCATCGTCACCTGCAGCAGCACCGACAGCGCCTTGCTGTCGAGACCCACCAATTCATCGTAGAAGTAAGGCAGCGACAATACGAACACGCCGGTTAGCAGCGCTTTGATGATGCCGCCGCGCTTGCGCCGCTTCAGATCAGCGAAGTAATCGCGATACGCGCTTGCCGGAAAGACCATCAAGGCAATCACGAAAAAGACCACGAATAGGCTCATTCCCAGCGCGAGTTTGTCTTGTGGCGACATCCAATTTCTCTCCTGCTCGAGATGTCATCTCGTGTAGTCAAAAATGACACCGGCCGGTCACCACGGCCTTGCTCTACGTCGCATTCTAAGGTGGCGGCTGAACTGCTTCCGTACGCTTTCGCTCCGTCAACCGAGTGTACGCGGGTGGCAAAACATCGGATCTCGTAAGCTGAAATTTCTAGGATGAGATTGCGTTTTTTATTGCCGCAATGATCGTGTCCCGCGAATCCGTATCCGCAAACTCCACGATCAATTTGCCGCTACCGGCCGACTTTTGCTGTAACTGGATCCGCACGTCCGGGGTCCTCAATACTTCGCTGACCACGGACAGCTCGGGGGGCGTCACCGGAGCCGCCCTGCCCTTTCCCTCCAGCGTCTTGCGGACTAAGGCCTCGGTCGCCCGCACCGACAGGTTTCGCTCCACCACGGAACCAGCGAGCCGTACCCGATCGGCATCGTCCCCGAGCCCGAGAAGTGCTCGCGCGTGACCCATGCCAAGGGCCTTCGAATCCACCAGCGCGACCACCTCGCCCGGCAAGTCGAGCAACCGAATGAGATTGCTCACCGCCGCTCGAGAGCGCCCCACCGCATCGGCGACGGCCTGGTGCGTCAACTCAAAATCCTCGACCAGCCGCTGCAAGGCGCGCGCCTCCTCCGCCGGCGTCAGGTCCTCTCGTTGAACGTTCTCGATCAGCGCGATCGCCACCGCCTCTTGATCGGAAAGCTCGCGAACCACGACGGGGATGTCCGTCAAGCCGGCGAGTTTTGCCGCCCGCCACCGGCGCTCACCTGCAACGATTTCGTACATCGGCGCACCCGCGCCGGCGCTACTCATGGACCGGACGAGAATCGGCTGGATCACACCGTTTGCGGCGATCGACGCCGCGAGCTCCTCGAGCGGCTGCTGTTCCATGGTTCGACGAGGCTGCGATGGGCCCGCTTGAATGGAAGTCAGCGGCAGCGAACGCGGCGGACCGGCGTCAGCGGCCGGATTGCGCTGCAAGCCCGAACTGATCAGCGCGCTTAAGCCCCGACCTAGATTCCTGGATGGGTTGCTCATCGCCGAGTGTTACCTACCGCGTGACAGCGCCAAATCAGCAAAAACCACTCCCCAACGCGCCCTCGCGCCCCAATGTCAAAATGTTCCACGGAATGTCAGCATTCGCTTCGGGGGCTCTTAACTCATTGACTGCAATCATAATTGCTATCGAATTGGCTCATTCAAACACGATGTTCCACGGAAGTCTCAGCGCTGACCACGTTCAAATTTACCGTAATTTACCGTAACCTTCTCCCCCATGGCTCGACCGCAGCAAGTTTCTAACGACGCCATCGTCGCGATCATCGAGGAATTGCGGCAACCGCACCGCGCGCCGAGCGGCGTCCAAGTCCGCGAGCAACTGTGGGCCCGCTTTGGTATTCGGGCAAGCACGCAACGCGTGTATCGGCTTTTGAAGGCCCCTCCTCGCCCGCCACTGCCCATCGATCCCTCCGATGCGGCACGGCAGATCGCCGACCTTACCGCCGAGCGTGATGCGGCTTTGCGACGTGCCGAGCTTGCCGAGTATCGGGAACGGGCGACCCAGGATCGGACGGCCACTCAAATCGATACGCTGCGCCAACGGCTGAAGCGCCTGGGCGCCGATCCGTACGCCTGACCCTCCGGACTCGAGCGCCTTGTTCGCTCTCGCGGTTCTAGGGCTTTTATTCAACCCACCGGCCTCGGGCCGGTATTTCTTGTATCTGAACATTCTTGGAAGAAATCCTTGTTTGTTATGCGCCGCTGCAGGTCTCGGGCTGCGCGGCCTCGCTGAGCTTGCGCATCCAGTTGGGCGGCATCCGATGCGGCCGGGTCCACTGACCCTCGCGGATCTTTTTGAGGGCAATGTTGACCGCGTGCATGACCCCGAATGGGCGCAACGAGCCGGCGTCGATCGACCAGAGGACCTGGCGGGTTAGCTCATCGGCGCCTTGCAGATCGCCGATTTGCTGCAGCCCATGGCGTAGCCGAGCGATGTCGAAAACCGACAGGCGGCGAGGGCGCGTCGGCGCCGCTGCCGCCGGTGAACGCGGGGCAGGCGCTGCATTCTTGGGTGGCTCTCGAGCGGCCAAGTATTGCTGAATTTCGGCCTGAATTGCTGTGGAGACGCGCGTGTCGGGGTCAAAGTCCAGGCTCCGCGCCGAGCCGCAAATGGCCTTGTTCCAGCGATCCTGCTCGGCTGGGGACAGCGCGGCTGCGAGTTCTTTGAGCCGCGCCCGCCGTTGCGTGAGGTCCATGTGTTCGTGCGGATGAGGCGGCCTGGGCGAGGGCGCCGAAGCCGGGGACACGGGCGCCGGGGCGCGGGCAGCGACGCGCGCCCGTAGGGCCGGTCGATTGGGGGAGGCCTGCAATTCGGCCAGGACGTCGGGCGGTAGCAGCACCTCGGTGATGCAGGTGGCCTGCTCAAAGGGGTTGGCGGCATCTCGACCGGGATCGGTCCTGCGGATGAGCCCCAGGCGTTTGAGCGTCTGGTAAGCCCGAGTCACGGTGGAGGGATCCACCTCGCATTGCCGGGCGATGAAGTGCAGCGCGAACTGTGAGCACCAATCGCCGCTGCGGGCGCCTTCGGACCAATGAAACCAGAAGACACGCTCGGCCGCCGCCGGCACGCTTCGCCGCCACAGCCAGCGCTCCAGCGGCTTGGGGCGCTGCGTGAAATACTTCTCTTGGGCCAGCCGCGTGCGCGGATCAGCCGCTTCCTGAAGGCGCACGTCTCCCGTGCGCACGTTATCGATGTCCATAAAATCCCCTTCGATATGCACGAATTCTTAAAAAGGGGGCGAAGGCGGGGATTAGCGCTTGACCCGCGGAAGGCGGGCTACTAACCTTGATTTACCAGGTCGAGGTCAGTTTTGCGGTTAATCCCCGAAACGCCCTTGAATGAGAAAGCCCCATCCGTTGGGGCTTTTTTATTGCTGGTCTTTCATGCCGGCCTCCAGAGTGATTTTCGTGACCCCTGAAATGGCGAAGGGCCGGTTGACCGGCCCTTCGTAGTGTTGCTTTAAGTGTGCTGGCCTAGGTGGCCCCGCAAAACTTCGACGCGTCGAAGTTTCTGGAATGCCGCGCCGTCTGGACCGCCGAAGAAATACTTCGACGCGTCGAAGTTTCTGCCGAGAGCGCGCCAATAGGGCGGTTTGACCGCTCATGACTTGGGTCTCGCATGCGTTTTCAGCCATTCGTCGAAGAACGATTTCACGTCGTCATAGAGCGCCGGAATGAGTTCAGGCTCGACCTGCCAACGGCTGAACGTCAGGTGCTTGTCCTTCAAGGCGATCTTGAAAAGCACCTTGTCGTCGACGTACACCATGTCGGATTTCTTGGAACCACGCTTCGAGGTGCGACCGGGGGGCAGTTCCGCGGTCAGCAACTTATAGACCGCCTCGGCGTCGGGCCGCGGGCTTTGCTTCATGACCTTTTTGGCCCGGGCAAGCGTTTCCGGGAGATGCTCTTTACAGGCCTTCGCGAGTGCCGTGCTCCAACGCACGGCGATAGCCCGCAGGTCGCCGAACGCTGCCAGAATCTCCGGCGGCAGCGCCGCGATGGTGAGATATTGGCTCACCGTGTTTTCTTTGAGGCCGGTGAGGGCGGTGATTTCCCGCTGCGTCTTGCACACCCCAGCCTGCAGCCACATCGCGAACATCGAACCCGTTTCGTGGGCCGATAAGTCCTCGCGGTCGGCATTCTCGCGATACATCTTCTGGCACAAGTCGACGAGTTCCGCCGCCTTGGCGTCCACCCGAACCAGGATCTTAAAGCCGCCCTCGATCTCCCGATTCAGCTGACGTATGGCTTCATGGCGCCGATGACCCTCTACCAATTCGTACGTCGTCGCCGCGCCGGCCGCCGCGGGCCGGACCCGCACCGGGGTGTCCTGACCGTTGCGGCGGATGCTTTCCTTGAACGCTTTGAACTTCTCGTCCTTGATGGAGAGGCTGAGCTCGTTGCGGTTGGCAAAAGCGGTCAAGCCGACCGACTCGGGATCCACCGACAGGAGCAGCAGCCCTTCGGCACGCTCACGCTGGCGCTCGGCTCGCTCCGTATCGAGCTGCGCCTTCGAGCCGTTCGCCTCGTCACGCGCCTTCTGCAGGCGCACGACCAGCGCCTGCTGATCCTCCGCGGCGAGCCGGCCGGGGTAGGTGACCGGCGCGGCGGGATCATTGGCGACGCCTCTCGGTCGTAGCTGCAGCACCTGCAGCGCCGGGTCCTCGGGGAGCACCGATCGATCGCCGAAGCGCGACTTGCGCTCGGTCATGCAGCCACCCGCGCGGCCGCCTGTCGCTTCTCGCGCCACTCGCGAAACACATCGATGATTTCCGCCTCGATGAGTCCATTGACGTCATTGGCGGCATCGAGCGCGCGCTTAAGGACGCTGCGGCCCTTGCCGCGCGGGTCTTCCTCGTAGAGCGTCTTCCATTCACTGCCGATCTTCTGAACGGAGGAGGAGGCGACCATCGGTTCCTGGATGCACCAGTCGCCGAAGACGTCGAGAATCCGGTTCGCGATCTTCTTCTCGGCATCCCGTCCCGAGAACCTCGTGACCAGAATCCGGAAGATCTCCAGCCCCTTGTCGGTGCCGAAACTCGTGCGCACGGCCTTTAAGATTTCCGCCGCGAGCGTCATGAAGGCGCGCGCCGACTCGAAATCCAGGGTCTCCGCGGGGGTCGGCAGGATCAAGCCATCGGCAGCGAAGATCGCGCCGGTGGTGGATAGGGACAGGGCAGGGGGGTTGTCGATGATGATGACGTCGTAGTCGCCCCGAATGTCCTCCAGCGCATCATGCAGGGGTCGGTGGAACTCGAACGGTTGATCGGAATTCTTGGCGATCTCACGGCGCAGGCCCAGGACGAATTCGCCGGTGTAGAGCGTCAGGTTCGCCGCGACGATGTCGAGGCCCGACCAATAGGTCGGCTGGATGGTGGACCTGAACGAATCAGGCCACTCGTCGCCCATTCTTTCAACCTCGGCTTTGCCATAGAGGTACGGAAGAATGGTGTTCCAGTCACTCACGTCGGATGAGTTGATCCCGAAAGAGGAGGTCATCGAGGCCTGCGGATCCGTATCGATGACCAGGGTTCGGTAGCCGCGCATGGCCATGTATTGAGCGAGGGTCACTGCCGTGAAGGTCTTCGCCACGCCGCCCTTGAAGTTCGCCACCGAGATCGCGATCGCCCGCTCGATGCCATAGCGCTGGCGCGGCAGCAGGTTCAGATGTGCTTGCAAGCGGTGGATATCCGCTAAGCTAAACAGGCGTTGACGGTCGACCTTGCTGCCCTCGAATTCGGGGTGCGTGCGGATGAGTTCATAGTAGGCGGTCGGGTGCAAATCCAAGAGCTTACAGACGTCGCTCATGGTGAACGTCCGCAGAGTCTTCTTGTTGTCAGGCCTGAGCGAGATGCGACGGGCTTCTTCGATCACCTGCGTCGCGCGACGACCCAGCTCTTCGAGGTCTTCGATCGAAGCCTTGCGTTTTGGTCTCATGGGAGAGGTAGCTTGGTCCACATGAACGGGCATAATACGGCGCGACGAAGACGAACGCAACATAGAAGCTATTTTGTCTTCGGAACCCATCGAGGATTCCGAGAGCCTTATCACTGCCGGTCGCCACATCTCGACGGGGTCGGCGCTCGAACATAGCCGGAGACCTGGACCCCCGTCTACGGGTCGCCGCGGCCGGCGGCTCGAAACTCCCGAGATGTGGAGGGTGGTCACTTGCGGCTCGCCTTGTTGCATCGATCGGAAGTGTTTAATTATTTATCACAAGTTCTGTATTAAAAACAGTACAGATTCAGAGGTAACGTTGAGAACTGCAAAATGCAAGTTCGCGCGGGTCGGGGACGAGGACGCCAATCCCGGTAGCCGAGCAACTCGGCGTACGATCACTTTGTCACGGGTGCCCGCCGCCGGCGCGCTGGATCGGCGGGTGCTCCTTCAGGACGCGGCCACTCCCCGTGGCTGAGAGCAGTCCGGCGCATCCAAACGTGGGCATCAATCAGCGTGTCGATGCGTTGCCGCCGCTTTTTCTTGGGCTTCATGCGTGGATGCTGCCCGCAACGGCGGCCGACCGGTACTTGCATTTCTGCCCGATTCATCAAGAATTTCTAACGATCACTTTGTCACGCAGCGACCGTGGCGAACATTCGGTGTTGTCGTAGTCGGGGGTGTTGCTCAGGAGGGGCGTCTGTCGTTACAAGTGGGACAGTCCGGGTCGGCTTTACCCGCAGGAGTTGCCAAATCTGGATCCGGGCCGGCTCCCTTATGGGCCACATTGACCTCGAAATCGTGCAACAGGATGCTGCACAATTGGGGATCGTAGCTCGACAGGATGCGAAATGGGGCAGTGTTGTTTTCAGCGCCCCCCAGGAGGGCGCAGCGAGGCGCCGGCTGGTTGCGGCAGTCCGCATTCACTCATTGGTTGGGAGCAGTCCGTGAAGCAAGAACCGACGATAGATGAGCGCGCCGGCATGAATTGGTGGAATTCGTTGTCGGAGCAGGAACGCAGCCAGGCCTTAGTGGCGGCCGGGTGGAAGTCGGGGGCTGCGTGGACCCCGAGCGCCGCAGACGCATGGGCTTATCACAAGAAATCGAGAGGGCAAGAGGGTTCAACGATGATCGAGCCGCCGATACATGTGGATTTGGATTTATCGCCGTCGGCAGCACTGGCACTCGCACAGTTTGTGAAGCGCGTCACCTGGACCGAGATGCGGGCATGCGCCGTGGATGAGGCGGAAGGGTACGCGATTCGCGCAGCGATCGACACGCTCCAAAAAGCGTTGGCGGAGGCGGGCTATGCTCCACGATAGGGTTCCCGGTGCTTGCCCGATTTGCAGTACGCACTCAATGAACGGGGCGCCGGCGTGAGAAGTACCGGTCCCCGCAAAAAATCTGCTGTCTCGCCCCAGCCCATCGAAGCCCTGATCCATGTTATTCGGGGACAAAAAGTAATGCTGGATGCCGACCTGGCCAGCTTGTACGAAATACCTACGAAGGCCTTTAACCAAGCGGTCAGACGCAACATCGAACGCTTTCCGGATGACTTTGCCTTCCAGCTTTCCAAAGCGGAGCTGGAACATTGGAGGTCACAGATTGTTACCTCCAATCCGTCCGCGAAGATGGGGCTGCGCCGCCCTCCGTTCGTGTTCACCCAGGAAGGGGTCGCCATGCTCTCGGCGGTCTTGCGCAGTGATCGGGCCGTGCAGATGAGTATTGCCATAGTCCGAACCTTCGTCCGCATGCGCGAGCTGATGGAATCAAACAGAGCAATTGCCGCGCGTGTCGAAAAGCTCGAACGTGGCCACGACCGTACGGCATCGGTCATCGAGCTGCTCGTGGACGATATCGACCGGCTCGCCCGCGAGGTCAAAGACATGAAGGCGCTGCCGCCGGCTAAGAAACGTGGCATCGGCTTCGTCATCGACGAGGATTGAGCCTGGAATTGGAGGTCACAATCTGTGACCGGTCAGAAGTAGCGATTGCAACAATTCCGCTCTGTTGCTCGGGTTACGCTGATCGGGGAGCCGAGAGAGTGGCTCGGCGCCTTGCAGTCGCCGCAGCCATCAGGAATAGGGATGCCGAGGGAAAAACGACAGTGGAATCCGCAACAGACTGCTCATGGATGTCACGCTGCGTGCTAAACAGGGAGGCTAGCCAATGAAATGGATCGCTTGCGTTGCAGCCATCGTTTCCGCCGTCTTTGCATCACAGCCTTCAATCGCACAAGGCCCGTTTGGGATTCCTCCCGATCCCCGCGAGCCCGTGTTGAAGGTCCCCTTGGGCCATACCGCAACCGTGACTGCTATCGGCTATTCCAGTGATGGCAAATGGATAGTCACAGGTGGCTGGGATGGGACATTGCGAGTATGGGATCCGTCGCTCGCAAAGGAGATACGTCGCTTCGATGTTCCGATGAACGCCATCAATGCCGTCGCGTTTTCTGCGGACAATCAGTCGGTCGCTATTGCTCACAACCAAGGCGTGCTTCTCTGGTCGCTAGAGACCGGCCAAGTGATCCGAAGCTTCCAGGGCCACCAAAACGTTGTTACGAGCGTCGCGTTTTCTTCGGATGGGAGACATTTGATCAGCGGCAGTGGTGATGATCCCTCTTTTCGTCCGGCAGATTTTTCCGCACGTGTTTGGGATGTATCGACTGGCCAAGAGATTCAGAAATTCACCGGGCATTCGGCGGCCGTCACGTCTGTGGCATTTACCCCCGATGGTTTACAAGGCTTGAGCGGCAGCATTGACGGAACCGTCCGCATCTGGTCGATTGCGACCGGCCAAGAATCGAACAGGGTGGTGCAGGGTTCGCGTATCAACGGCATTGCGGTATCGAAAGACGGCAGATATCTAGTCAGCGCGGGGGGCGGTTATCAACAACCCAAACAGGCCTACGTGGTTCATCTGTGGGATCTGCTGACAGGCCGCCAGCTTCAGGCATTTCAGGGAAACGAAAAGGAGGTCTTGAGTGTCGGCGTGAATCTTAGTGGAACGCAGGTTTTGGCCGCCGGTCGCGATGGCGTAGCACGCGTTTGGGACGCGAATAGCGGGACGCTTCTCCACCAGCTTAGAGTGCCCGCAGCCTCAACGGTGCACTCGACCATTTTTTCGCCGGATGGGGCGCTTGCGCTCACTGGCTCGGAAGACAACGTGATCCGTTTTTGGAATCTGGCGAATGACAAGGTCACATCCCAATTGGGTGGACTGGTGAAGCCGCTCGGCGCCATCGCATACTCCACAACCTTTCACGCCATTGCAACCGGTGACGATGCAGGGACTATTCGGATCTGGGATGCCGCGAGCGGCGAGCAAACCAAATCCTTCAAAGCCGACGTAAATCGTATTACAAGCCTCGCGTTTTCGCGCGACGGAACGGAGCTGTTTGCTTCGTCCGGGACTTCGGACGCGTTTCCAGAGCGTTCTGCGCCGAGCACGGTAATTGGCTGGAACTGGCGCTCGGGCGTGGTCCTACATCGCTACATTGGTCATCAGAATTCGGTTTATCAGATAAAAGTCTCTCGCGATGGTGGAGATCGTCTAGTTACGGCAAGCGCAGATGGTACGGTGCGGGTGTGGGATGTCGCAAAGGCGGTGCAAACTAACATGCTGGCGATCGGCACAGGCAACGACCCCGCGATTCCGAACTCAGCGCAATTTGCGCCTGATCAGAACTCGATACTCGTCACATTAAGCGATAACTCGGCTCGAATGTATTCCTTAAACAATGGTGCCGTGCTTTGGAAGTATAGCGGCAATCGCTTCTCGCCGAATCCACTGGGAGGTGGGGTCAAACGAGAAATGCGGACGGCGGCTATCACGCACGACGGTAAGCTTGCTTTTCTCGGCACTGATGAGGGGTTCACCGATGAAGTTGATGCGCATTCCGGACGCTTTCTCCGCCGGTTTGGGTTTGGGGCGATCGCTATTACGTCGCTGGGACTGTCGAGCGACGACACCCGAATTATCGCGGCTGATGGCGGTGGGACGATCTTCTTATGGGGGCTAAACGGCGAGAGCAGGGTGCTTGGTGGCCACGAAGGATGGATCAGCGCAATCACGGTAGATGAGAACCGAATTCTATCTGCCGGTAGAGACGGTACCGCGCGACTTTGGTCGTTCGAGTCGAACCAATCAGAAGCCGTGTTTGTTAGCTTCACCGATGGCAGCAACGCAGTGGTAGATCCCCAGGGTAGATTTGATGCTCCACAGGGAGGACAGAACTCCAATCTCTATTGGGTAGTGGGATTGAACGCAGTCTTTCTTGACCAGCTGAGGGAAGCTTTTTTTGAACCTCATCTACTGGCGAAGGCTATCGGCTTAGACTCTCGACCTCGATTGAATGTGGAGCCCTTCCACCAGATTGATATCTATCCTGCTGTGACCATAGACCTGCTGAAACCCGGGGATGACTCGCTTCGTATTCATCTTAAGGATCAAGGAGGCGGAATCGGCGCGGTAGTCGTACGCGTCAATGGCAAGGAGACGCCCATTCCCGGAGCTACCCGGTCAGTTGATGGCCAAGGCGCGCAGCTTCGGATACCACTGCAGGATTTTCGGCGTTTCGTGGCACGCGGAGATCAATATCCGGTCGAAATCCAAGCCTTCAACGCGCGCGGCAACCTGCCGAGTCCCGGTTCACGCATCACTCTCTCGGAACCGAACCCGGTTGCGGCGCTCCCGGAGCAACACCTCTGGGCGATTGTCGTCGGCATTTCTCAGTACGCCGACACGGATCGAAGCATCGACTTGAAATACGCGGCACAGGATGCCGCCGATATGGCCAGCAGCCTTTCACTGGGCGCCGAGGCACTCTTCAACCGCGCGAATGTTCATGTGGCATTGCTCAGTACATCGCTGCCCAAACCGCAGCAACCTACCCGAGCAAACATTGTGTCGGAATTCGACAAGCTCGTCCGTGAAGCCCAGCCGCAGGACGTGGTTGCTGTCTATTTGGCGGGTCACGGTATTGCGCAAGGCGATGAGTATTTCTATCCGACCCAAGAGGTCACGGACTTAGTACTCGATGATCAGGCAATCCGAAGCCAGCGTGCCATCAGCGGCAAGGAGCTATCGCAATGGTTCTCGGGTATCCACGCCCACAAACAGGTGCTTATATTGGATACCTGTGCCGCCGGTATCGCGGAGAGGATTATCTCTGGCCGCAACGCCCCGGAGGATCAGCGTCGAGCGCTGGAACGGATGAAGGACCGCGCGGGCCTTTATATCCTCTCCGGAGCATCCGCGAATCAGCTCAGTTATGAGGCCACCCCTTACGAGCGCGGCCTATTGACGGAAGCGGTACTTGAGGGCATGGCCGGGGCGAAGTTGAAGGATGACCGCTTTGTCGATGTGGAGCCGCTCATGAATTTCGCCGTTGATCGAGTGGTTGACATGGCGGCCGGTCTCAATACTGTTCAAAAGCCATACCTAACGACGCCGCGCAGCGAAACGCGAAGCTTTGATATCGGCTTGCTCGATGCAAACACTCGCCAACATATTCCGGTGCATACTCGCAAGCCACTATTGGTGCGCCCCGTTTTCTTAAGTAGCAAGACTTATACCGACGAGCTCAACATCGCCTCCCTGCTGACCGATCAACTGCGCGACTCATCGCACCAGGGCAGCGCACGACAGTCATCGTACGTATTCGTGGATGCCTCTGATTTGCCCACGGCGGTCAAGACCACCGGTGGATATGAGATCGTAAATGGCAGCTTACAGATCCATGTCGTGCTTGAGCGCGGGACACAACGCCATGAAGAGCTCGTCTCCTGTGCGAGTGAGCGGCTCCCGGAATGCGTGCAAACAATCGAGAGCGCGATTAGCAAGGGTTTAGCGTACTTGAACTAGGTGACACTTTATCCTCACATCACGGGTGCCGAGCCCAGGTTTAGCGAGGCTCCTTCTCAAGGAGGGAAATTGCCGCACACCCGCATAGTGCTAGAACTCGTCGCAATTCTCGCTGTTCTCGGCCATCCGCTGATTTCCTCAGCGGCCAGCAAAGTGGATCGCTCATTAGCTATCCCTCAACCCTATGAGATCGTTGCGCAAACTGGTCATACAGCCACGATCAAGGCTCTTAGCTTTGTGCCTCTCTCCACTCACACGGACAGACGTCTTAAGACTAGCGATGCACAGGATGCTCGAGACGAGATAGACAGATTTCGGCTCATATCCACCAGCAATGACGAAACCGTTAAGGTGTGGGATCTACGAAAAGCGCGCGCCACGCTCACCTACACCGACCCCGACAAGGAGAACGTCGTAGTTAGGATTGCGGGAGACCCGAACGGTAAGCTACTCGCGACTGCATCCGACTCGCTAGTTTCGCTCCGAACTTTGGACGGCACACGGCAGCTCGCATCGCCTAAAGTCTTCTTGGTCGGGGTAAAAATCTTGTCTGTAGCATTCGTGAACAACGGTAACGTAGTCGCGGTGGCCACAAGTAAGGACCTGCAGCTAATTTCCACCACATCTCACAAGGAATTCCCTTCCTTAAACACCGTTGTTGATGAACTCGCCGTCAACTCAGACGGTAGCTTGATAGTCGGGGTCAAGCACCACCCAGAATCGAATCGATGCGATCTGTACAGTTGGCAAGTCACCCGCAGCGGGCTTCATGAGTTGGCTCATCAGTTGGGGCAAATGAATGCGCGTGAGAGCGGTCAGTTAATTTGATGGACTGATTTTCACGATCGGTGATGGGCCATCGACGATCGTGACCGCGGCGTTGGCGCCGCGGTCATTTCCGAAGCTATCAGAACGGCGGGTCTT
>Ga0307516_10000369_pt1 | contig 58868 bp, 77 predicted proteins | sample 19_EM_MG_FD_203310 | JGI IMG/M metagenome (GOLD analysis project Ga0307516, IMG submission 203310) | Populus trichocarpa ectomycorrhiza microbial communities from riparian zone in the Pacific Northwest, United States - 19_EM | ecosystem: Host-associated > Plants > Roots > Unclassified | place...
ATGTCAAGTATATAGTGTATATATCAACATCCAAAAGGTCCCATGGCAATATCTTATCATTTCAAGTTGCTATTCAAATGATTATGGGATAATAGTGGGATCCAAATAAGTATTGCACAGTACTTTTATATAGCATTATGTTGCACATTATGGTTTCTCATCAACTCTAGCAGAGAATATATACCTTGATCCATTGGTATGTCATAATGGTGCTAATGATTGGGATTATTAAAGTGACAAGGGAAGATAAGTGTATATAAAGTATTATCAAATTCTATTCATTTTCCTGATGTAACAGATCATGGGAGTTGCCAAAGGGTTACGTTACCTTCATAGCCATAAACCAAGTGCAATATTTCACGGAGACCTAAAAGGTGTAGGTTTAGTCCTTCCTAGTAGATGGTTCTGTTTGATGTGATACTGTCTCAGGCCAATGTTCTAATATCGGACACTGGCGATGCACTCCTGACCGACTTTGGTTTCTCTCGCATCGTCAATTCTTCGTTTAATATTTCCGTTCCTAGCCACGATGGAATGAAAGGCACGATCAATTGGATGGCGCCGGAGATGGTCGATCCTGCCAAGGTATCAGCTGAGGCAGACGTATGGGCATTCGGAATGACAACCCTTGTACGTTGTTTTCTCTTCACATACGTGAAGTTAAGCAGTCGACATAGGAACGTTCACATGCAAAAACCATTTTTATTATATTTCTTCGTTCAAGGCCCTCGTTATCGCTCTTACAACAGGACTTCTCCCAGAACGCCCAAGTGATCAAGGTACACAGTCGCGTATGACAGATGTGTGGTGGAATGTGTGCTCCAAATGCTGGAACCAGAACCCCTTGTCACGCCCTACAATGGCTGCAGTAGCCGACAGTGGACGAGAAGTGCGGAGGCTTGGCAAGGATGATAATCTTGCCCGCACTGTCTTCCTAAACAAAGCGGGACTGTTCTTGGCAGATTCAGCATTAATAATGTCTCAATGTCACATACAATTGATGCTGGGGTACCACCCAGCGAATCAACTTGAAGTCCGGGGTGCCGCGGTGAAGCTAAATCCCATGCGTTCTGGTACCATCTATGGAGAGGCGATGCGAAGAAGAATTATAACTCGGAACAGAGGCATCAGCGCAAACACGCAACACTCTCTGCATCCTCTAGTTGGGAGAAATACAAGATGTTAAGTAGGCGCGATTTTCAATGACCCATAGCCCCGCGATGGCCGATTTGCAAAACAACGGGTCTCGCCCTATGAGTAGGTTCCGGTTTTCTGTGGTCAGGCAACTGCAAGGATCAGTTATAAATACCACAACCAATGACGAGATTGTAAGATGCCCACAACCACCACTGGGCAAGCACCAAAGTTGTCAATCCGGTGACACATGTGATGTTCGCAGGGGGTGAATCTTCGATGCATCGATATTGATATTCCTCATTCAGATCGAGTGTTGAAGCTTTCAAGGACGAAATATAAAGTTGCCATCCTGTCTCCATCACCAAGTTTCTCCAACCTTTCAACGTGATTCGACTGGGACTACTTCATGAGCTCGGATCCACGACCTAGCCTTAACGACTTCGCCGAACGGGCAAGACAGTATAGCATCAATTTGAATGGACGGACCGTTCGAGATGAGAGTAGGCTTATACGGGGAGGGTTCGCGTTCGTATATAAGGGCACGCTGCTTCCGGAAAACACGGAAGTAGCAATAAAAACTGCACGTGGTGGACTCCCAGGCGAAGAACGACTCATCAAGGTAAGATCACTTTTCATCTTGTACTCAGATTCTCTGAGGCTTCAGCAGCACACCCTAAAAGAAGTGCATTTATGGTCCAAGCTCCGCCACGAAAATGTCCTCCCACTGATAGGGATTACAACTGAGTACGACCTGACCATATCGATTGTATCCCGATGGATGCAGAACGGAAACGCGCGAGAATACGTACAGGAAAGAAGCAGGGACCCTCGCCCTTTGGTGAGTCAAGAGTAACTTGATGTCCTAATTCTAATTTAGTTTTCGCCCTAGATCATGGGCATCGCGGAGGGATTATGTTACCTGCATAACTTTGCAGGGGAAAAAGTGGTCCATGGAGATCTGAAAGGCGTACGTATTCTTATAACAAAAACGTATCATTGATTGGATCCTGTTGAAGGCCAACGTACTAATATCCGATGACGGCCGAGCACTCCTTACTGATTTTGGCCTGTCATCTATCACTAATTCTTCGTTCAGCCTGTCTACTCCAGCAAACGCCGGAGGTTCTATCCATTGGATGGCGCCAGAAATTCTTGATGGTGGTGAGAAATCTACACAGGGAGACGTGTGGGCATTAGGAATGACTGCCCTGGTATGCTCCCACTTGCCAAATGCTGTGAGCTTACATAGAATGCGTACAGGAATTATTCACACGTAAAGATCCTTTCCATGACCTGCGTAGTCTCCACTCCATCATGATTAGGGTGACAGTGAAAGGACCGCCAAATCGCCCAAGCGATGCAGACACGTGTTATCGTATGTCAGAGCAGTGGTGGAATATTTTCCTGCCATGCTGGAAATATCATGCGTCAGAACGTCCAACGATATTGCAGGTGCTTGCAGCCTTGCACAGATAACGTTTCTTTCATGCTTTTCGCTGTACGTCACAGATGCGCGCTTCAGATAAACCTCTCACACAAGTTCTCCAATGGTTTTGCCTATACCTACCATTAGTGACCAGACTGCTCTACAACTTCTCTCACTCAATAGGGCACAGTGCTAACATACGAGTTCATGTAAACGTAAAACATATTACAACATTGATGATTCGCGTGACCTTTGCAGTGGTCGGCGTGTGTGTATGCCAATGCAAAAATATTGTCAAGATTCCAAGGTCCAAGAAGACGGCCAGGATGCCGCAATACTATAGCACTATCTCAGCGGTCTATCGACTGTAGGGGTTTCGTTGCTGTTCCGGCTGCTGTCAAGTATTTGGACTAATGGATGACACTTCATCTGAGTATGATCATCTACCTTAGTCTATTCATATTTCCATCGACTACAGTCAAGGCTGCTCTTGGCATGTCGTTCAGGTTGAAGCCTTTACCTAATTGAATGCTTCCCCGAGCGAAACAAGATCCCTCTCTTTGGTTCCACACACGACTATTGATTGCTTGCCTCTGTCCTGTTCATTTGGTGGTTTCTCGGATGAGAACGTCTTCATGGCCCCGATAGAAGAGCAAAAACATACGCTAGAATCATTCACTCGTCGGGCTTCTCGCTACCAAGATAACATCAATCTCGATGGAAGGCTCGACAGAGACGAGAAACGCCCAGTTCGGGGGGGATATGCACCGTATATCCAGGCGCACTGAGTCCAGATGGATTGAACGTAGCCATCAAGGTTCCACATGGCGCTCCCCCAGGAGATGAAGAAACCATCAAGGTAATATCGGTAGTACATGAGTATAATACTGGCCCCTCACACCCGACCAGCGCGTCCTGAAAGAAGTGCATCTATGGTCGAAGCCTCCGTCACGAAATATTCTTCAACTGCTTGGAATCACGATCCAGTTTGAAACGACTGTGTCGATTGTGTCCCCTTGGATGAAGTACGGAACCGCTCGCGGTTATGTGAACAACGAGTCTATCGACCCTCGCCTTTTGGTAAGTTAAGGCCAGCCAAATTTACCACTGACTGCATACTGCATAGGTCGAGGGAACCGCACGAGGGCTGCATTATCTGCATACCCGCCACCCTAACTCAATATTCCACGGGGACCTGAAAGGTGTAGGCGTGCTCTCCCAATCAAGAGTTCTGTTTGATAGGGATCTGTTATAGCTCAACGTGTTGATATCCGATGACCGGGTTTCTCTCTCCTTATCAACTCTTCGTTCAGCCTGTCCACTTCGAACACCACCAGAGGAACGGTCAACTGGATTGCTCCAGAAGACCTTGATGGTGGTGAGGCATCGGGCCCGGCAGATGTCTGGGCGTTTTCAATGACGGCACTGATAAGTTGTCCGTCATCCGAGTTCATGAAATGTAGCCGATTCTATACAGGAACTCTTCATGCGAAAAGACCCTTTCCCTGGCTGTCGAAGATTCACTAGTGTGATTCTCAGGATTATGCGAGGTCCACCAGACCGACTGAGTGACGATGCCACGTGGTACCACATGATCGATCAGTGGTGGAACATGCTCTCACCGTGCTGGCAACGTGACCCAAATATGCGTCCTGGGATATCGCGAGTCCTCGACATGGTCACAAAGATGGTATGACCATTCCTTTCTAAGGGTACCTCATAGTCGGCCAGTCTCGCAGCTAAATCCAGCTGCGCAAACTAGGACTAGAGCCGGTGACGCGTTCGGGCCACCCCCAGCCTCGAATGTAAGATAACTTACCTCGTCAAGCTGCTATATGACAGGGACCCTTGTTTTCCCTGGCACACAGCAAGCCGAGAACGTGAAATCGGTGACAATTCACTTCAGAGTCTTGTTGCTTTTGGAGGTTGGTTTCGGTTCTACTCGAGCCACAGTTTAGACTGACCGTAAGTGAAAATACTCATCACTCTGGTTCCGGAAGACCCCTCCCCATATTCACCCATAATCTGAAGGGTGGGTCCACTTTGTTGCTTCTTCATGTTTTGCCTCGTGATGTCAGACTCTGAGTTTTGCTGCTAGAAGTGAGTAGCTCTACGCAACATTCCAAATACCCTGCTGCTGAGCACCAAGTTAGGGAAAACCCAATATACCACAGCCCCGACACAATTGGGAGAGCCAATCAATGTCATGTCCCAGTGGCTTTTGCTATACATGCTCCCACAACCGAGTTTGGGCCTGAGCCAATCCTACATATAGGTAGCGTGAGGTCAGTTGTGCAGACAAGAATGAGTGCGTCCATGAAGCTGATCTAGATATTATGTTGTTTCCGAGTTACGGCAACGATGCCAGAGGGATTCGAAATGTACGTCCATCACACTTTAGTGTAGGCATGGACTTGGTCAGAGACTTGTAGTCCGTGGCCTTCCACCTTTACACCAAAAATGGTCGACCTGTTCTAGAAAACGTAAATGGGTGATAGTACTGACCACTATCCGCTGGTTGATGGTATAAATTGGATCTGTCTAGTAGCGTAGACCATCTGAAACAAAATGTGTCAGTCATGCACTGTCCCCTCTGGGCAGCATCATGCATCAAATTCCGATAATTACCTACTAATGAATGAACATTTTAGACTAGGTCAGGAAGGAGTGTAGAGTAAAAGGGAGCACCATACCTCAGGACACAAACTTTATCTACAACAAGGAAAATCTACGCTGGGTGAATCGCCGAAGTATTATCGATGTTGGGAGTCGTGGCGCGACCAGACAGAAATCCAATTTCAGTGAGTGGGTGGCGTAGCCGCGCAACTTCCTGACCAGCACGCACGCTCGCATAATATTCAGTTTCAGGGGTCGACCATGTAGTTGCCGTTTGCTTCTTTGCGGACCAAGCGACCGCGCCACACCCAAGAGGTATAGTGTAGCCAGAGATAGAACGTCCAAGGCCACGGCCAGGCGAGTTTGCGTGGTCAGCATCGCAATAAGCAGAGATAGAGTCGGAAAGGTCGACGTGTCCTTCAACTGTGAGTACGTGATCACGCGCGCCCATAATATAGCATAGGATTCGTCGGACAACTTCCCTGTGTATGACACCTGGGTTGGCTGCGAACTGGGATACTTTTTGCACCGCGAGGGAGATATCCGGCTGGATCATGATGCATGACGGCGCAGTGCCAGAGTACACCAAATGCGTTTTGGTACGGGTTGCGCCACATGTGTTTAATTTCGTCAGGCGTGGACCGACTATCGCGAACGCTGAGGCGCACACTGGTTGCTGCGGGCGTTGACACTGTGTGCGCATCATCGAGCCGGTAAGTCGTAAGCATTTAATGAACGTAGTGTCGAAGAGAAAATGGATAGTGCGGGCGGTGCGGTCACGAACGACCTCGATACCTACTAGCTGGTGAGTAAAAGTGGGTTTCAAAAGTTCGGGGAAAACCAAAAATCAAAAATTGCTCTGCGGGAATTGCCGGAAAGGACCCCAGAAATAGCCCTATAGATTTTGTCAAAATAAGATGATTGGTAGTCGCTCTATTGACATGGGCATGTGGATACCGTCATCCCTCATAAGGTTTGAGCTTACACATGATAGGCTAGGCCAGAAACTCCAGAAACATCTTTGTAGCCTGTGGGAGTTCAATCAAGCTACAAATTTATATGTCTTGCCTCACTGAGGGTCGATTTAAACATCTTGACAAAATGTATATCATCACCACGGAGCTTACACAAGGCTATCATACAGCTGAAAGCACAACTGGCAGGTATACCACTAAGCTAACATCTTTCAACGAAACAAACCTACAGGAGTTGTGTTAAACGGCCCGACAAGAACACTGCTTTTATATTTCACTGTTACGCATCCTCTGGGACAAGTTCAAACCTAAACAACTGATACTCTGGTACTTCACCGGATTCCACAAGAGGGAAGAGGTGAACCTGAATGTATGACGTTTAAAAATGTAGCATCTGCAAAACCGCAGACACATCGACTTACCGATTGTCCTGAGGTAGCATCAGTTGTCTGTGCTTCTAGAGGATGGCTCCATGCTAGGTTAGTTCCCTTTTTGACTATGCTGGTAAGGCGAAGTTTGCGTCAAATAACGGTCATGTTGTCAAGAGTTAAATGTCTTACGTGGATGCTTGTTGTTTGTCTCTATAGGTTACGACATATTCTTGAATAGTCGATTTAGAAAAAGCGAAGACACGGTCATCTTGATCCGCTACGTTCTTGTTGTCAACCCTGAAGACGTAGGTGTGTGGTTCCCCTCTGACTTTGATGATCTCGAACTATAGAGAGGAAATCTTAATGAATGTTAGTAAGCTGCCACGAGAAAATGCTTGCTTTTGGGGGCAGGAGATTAGGGCCTAAGAAGACAACTCGATCTGTTCCTGGAGGAAGGGTAGACTCCAACTGGGGGTCGGTGAAAACACCGAGGGGCCGCTTTGTCTGCAAGGAGCGGATGACGTATCTATCGACGGAGGACCGAACGTCATTGACCATGGCGAAAGATGGAGGTATCAAGTTGCCTCCGGCGCATTTGGGTCATTGATCTTTTATCCTTCAAGACGCGGCCTGACATGCAGTGCACCGGCACAGGTGAAAAAGAACTTGGATATTGAAATTCCGATAAAATCAAACACGTTCTCGAAGAATGTTCTGCTTCTGCGGATTGCCTCTCTCGTGTGGTTGTGGACAAGAAATGTGTGCTTCAACCCAAAGAAGGGAGCGTTGCCTCGCGCGTTGCAATAATAGTATCACAAATCTAGATCTAACCGGCGCCCTTTTATGAAGGTGATGGCAAGATTTACATCACCGTGATCGGAGTACCTGGCATGATGTTGTATATGCACACGTCTGGTGCTCGTGGCCCCTTTTCTAGCTGAAGGTTGCGCCCAGTGACCATTTATCATATCCGAACAAAATGAGTGATCGATTCACACAATACATCGAAAGTATCCAGGTGAAGCGCCATACATGGCACGACTAGTTTGTGAATCACGTTGTCTGTGGATCCAAAGTTCTCCGTTGGTGCTGACATATTGTTTCGATCAAGAACGCACTCTTGCAACAAGAGAGGTATCATCAGGCACCTGCAGACCCTAGCCACCAACCCACTGCTCCATGACGCCGAACGAACTGATGAATCAACCGCCTTATCCGAACGGGGTGCGCTGATCACATAAAGTTAGACACCCGAGTTTGCGGCTCTAATCTGGCGAAAGGTCGAGACACTCATGCCTCTTGAGAGGTTTTCTGAACCCGAGTTGTTATCCAGAAAACCGGCTCAAGAATTTGACACGGAAGACGTTGCTACTACTAGTTATTTGCTAGTTATCGTTATGACATTACGCCCAACCCCAGTCTAAAATTTTCAGTTGACATCCGATGATCCCGCTTCCTTGGACGTGGAGCGCGCATTCCACATCCACTGACGACTGGAACCGATCTGGTGCACAGAAGCTCCATCAGAACTTAGTACACCATTCCAACAGAACTTCGATATCCAAGTTTGTTCACTGACATGTGCTTGAATTTCCATTTAGCCTGAGGATAAAAGGGCGACCAGCTAAGCGGAATTTCCAGTGTCAATAATTTCGACTTCAATATGTCTCAGCGACCTTGTCTCAAATCTGGCGAATACCTTCTCGTGTCCCTTCAACACTCCCAAGCACTTGGTACCCCCATCGCTGAACTTGCCGTCTACCCCGCTCTCCCCGCCCCAGTCCTGGTTCTTGATCCCGGCTTCCACCCTGTGAGGGTAGGTCTTGCCCGTGCATCACATACTCGAACACAAAAACCATGTTGTTCTCCCACAGTTCTATGTCAGAGAAAGCAAAAATCACACATACCACCTGACTGTACTTGGCGGTAGGAACGTCCGGGAGAATCCTGAGAACAGGCACATCTTTGCATACGACGACTCCAAAGTTGAAGAGTACGAAATCAAATACGTTCCAAACCAGCTTGCATACACGTAAGCTGTCTCTGCCTAATGTTCAGCAGCTAAAATGTTGACGCAATCGGGTAACAGCGTGGTGAGGCCCGGCACTGACTATGCATTCACTGCTCCACGCACTTTGCCAGAGAAGGATCCTGAAGGTCGTCAGGTACATCACCTGTTTTTATCAGCTCTAGTAGTGTTGTTTTCACACATCGTGTTGCAGCTCACCCTTGAGCCCCTCGAATATGAGGATAAGGCAGCTGGACGTTACCAGCGCAACCAGTTGTTTGCCTTCTTGCCTTTGCCTGCTGCTTGAGCAATTGCGAATCTGGTCCAATAGAACATCGTGAATCGATATGTACAATTACCTGACCGGCCTACATGAGTAAAGTTCTTTCGCGCACTGACGCTACGTAGCTAGTAGCATAAAATCCATGTAGGAGGTTGTAGAACCGAATATTTGAAGAACTTTGATGATCATAATGAGTATTCGGATTGTGAATCAAATTGGGGTTTCAGAGTCCCACAGGAGACCAATGGCAAGGCCCACATTGAATCCTGGATGAAGCTTATGGCAATGGTCAGACGGAAAATTAGGGTATCGGAAGATGCAAAGCCATGGGACAGTGTAGTGGACAGCGCACATGTCTTGTTAGTGTGGATACGAGGTCGTATCTTCTGAAATCTACTGAGATAATAAACACAATCTTGTAGCAAACTGTGAAGTACTGAAGAACACGACAGGGGCACACGTACAAATGACCTCGTAGGCATTTTTCTCCGGTGCCTATCACCGTTAATGTCATTGTGCGCTTGTGATCTCGTGTAACATCCTTGTATGTTAGGAGACGTGACACGCCTTTATGCAGCCACACACATTCATATATTCAGTTATTACTTACGCACTCCCTCTTGCGCAAATATACTCGAAAGCGTTGTGGTATTGAAATTAGCCATAGCAGGGGGGTAGCTATAGACGACAATACACTCAGCCTTCTGGTATGATATCAAAGTTGGCATGGGCACCTGTAGTTGCCTGGGATGCAGATGGACGATGCAGACGATAATTGATGACCTTGGGATGACTTTAATGCGAAACATGGTCACGCGATGACATCGAGGGTATGGGGGAAACGCAAACTGTTGATGAGCAGTGGATTTAGCGTCGAGTATGATACTGGCCTTTGTCCAGCGATTCATTTAGACCGGACAACGAGTTAGTGAGTCCTATTTGGTTACTAGTCACTTACGAGCTAGGTTTTCCCATGGCCTAGATGTTCAAGACCACTTCATGGCGAGCAGGCGATTGTTCGAAACCTATGTAAGGTTAGTAAGAAATCCGGTACTTACAACAAAGTGAGCCCATTTCTCAGACTCTGGTCTCAGGTTTGGGCAGTATGACTTGCGTATTGGCATGTAATAGAAAGTCTGAAGCACGTGGACCATGAACAAGGAACCCTATGTGTGGCTCTATGCGGAGTAAGTCGGAAATATCGGAAAACTTATCTGGTCATCGGGTGTGGAGATATATGGCAGTAAGTCTGCAGATCTGGTAAGAGGTAAAAGAGAGGAAACTCACCTCGACCTGATCATGAAATGACCAACACAGGTATCTTCGTCCTTTTCCTGCGCTTGTAAGCTATGACCTGCCAAACTTGATGAGTGTCTGGCGGGACGGGTGATTACTGAATGACACGAATGGCTCTCGTCATCCTCGAACTCTGGCGGATTGTGTGATCTATCTGTTTTCATTGGAATCAGCTTCGTCAATATGATGGTACCGAGTTCCAAGGGTAGGGCTGACCAAAATCGTACTGGCTGCAGGCGTAGATAAGTAGGCTCTTCAGGGCGATGGCCATCGAGGGGGAGGTTGGGAACGTGTAGAGTTTGTGTAGCCGTACGCATGACGCGTTGTGTGTGGGCGAGTGCGGTTGGGCAGAGAATCCGCCATCCAGGTGGTCGTGGTGGCCGCGTCGTCTACGCGTTCTCCTTGGCCGAGTCTTCTCCAGTAGGATTTGCTATTCGTGCTATGGAAGATCGCTTTTCTGTATCGACGGGGTTTGGTCTCTTATTGCATGGCTGGATGATGTAAGAATTTAAACTCAGCTACCTGGTGAGATACCGCGAAAATGTCGAAAACGAGTTCGAAACCGACCTCGAAAACGCAACTATGTATTTCCCTAATTGCGTAGTACATACTGGGAACCTTGTCTCACTCACTAGCGTTCTTGCTTTCTGATCATACTGCAAAGGTTCAAATGTTCGCTCATGGACCTCGTCGCTCGCAGCTGAACTGCTGCCAGACCCATTCTGAGATAGCTGGCATTAGTGAAGATCCATGAAGATCGTACCTTAGTCATCTCCCCGAGAAGATTATTTCCTGAGGGCCATTTCCACGGAGAACCTAATGAGGCTTGGAACTCGTGAATCGTGGTGAAACGCAGCCAACATCTGCAGCAGCACAGGTGCTCATTTCCATTGCCTCGGTTTGACTATATGTTTATCAGCCCTGCCCCAGTTCTGTCTCATCTTATTTTGAATCACCCTCGGGTTCAATTCTCGCATGCATGCATTCGAGCGCTCATTCGAAGGGCATAATGTATTTCAGTTTGTCCTGGTTGCATCTCCATGATCATGTCAAATTCAGAAGCCTCTTTTAGGAACTTCATACATATTTATGGGCCTGCTGCCAGTCAAATTCGGGGCCAAATGAAACAGTGCTTTGGCGCTTAGCAGAGGGTGAAGCGTTACCACGAGGTTGTTGCCCAGATTAGTGACACATAGTAAATGTTTCCGATGCGCTGCTGCGTGTGTTTTGGCAATTATCGTTGGCCTCCGACTCTCCGAGCAAGCGGATTGGCTCTTTGAAATTCACAAATCTAGTCTTTTTACGCCTCGCGCCGCAGTCAAGTTTCGATCGAGAACGCACTCTTGCAACAGGAAAGGTATCGGTCATCGATACCATCAGCACTGCAGACCTCAGCCGTCGACTCCATGATGCCGAACGTGGTGCGCTGATCTCATATTAGACACCCGAGTTGACGACTCCAATCTGGTGAAAGGTGACACTCATGGCTGTTGAGACGTTTTTCTATGACATCGAACTGTGGGTTTTCTGAAAATCGAGTCGTTATCCAGAAAAACCAGCTCAAGAATTTGACATGGAAGACGCCGAGCGCTAGTTCTCGCTAGTTATCGGTACGATACCAATACGCCCAATCGAAGTCTAAAATCTTCAGCGGACATCCGATGATCCCGCTTGGAGCGCGTATATCATATCCACAGACGACCGGTGCCGACCTGGTGCACAGACGTTCCGTCAGAACCTAGACCATTCCAACAGAAATTCGATATCCAAGTTTGCTCACTGACATGTGCTGGGGAGTTTGAATCCACATTCAGCTTAAGGATAAAAGAGCGATCGCCTAAGCGGAATCTCCATTGTCAATACTTTCGACGCGCCTTCATCATGTGTCCGCCCCCTGATCTCACATCTGGCGAATACCTCCTTGTGTCTCTTCAACACGCCCAAGCACTTGGCACCCCCCTCATTGGACCTCTCATCTACCCCGCTCCCCCCGCCCCAGTCCTTGTTCGTAATCCCAGCTTCCGGCCTGTGAGGGTAGGTCTTGTCCCGTGCATCATACGCAGTCGAATATAAAAACCATATCGTTCTCCCACAGTTCTATGTTAGAGAAGGAAAAAATTGCACATACCGCCTGACTGTACTTGGCGGTAGGAACGTCCGGGAGAATCCCGAGAACAGGCGCGTCTTTGCGTACGACGACCCCGAAGTTGAAGAGTACGAGATCAACTATGCCCCAGACCAGCTTGCATGCACGTGAGCTGTCTCTGTCCTGTCTAATGTTTAGCAGCTAAAATGTTTGACACAATCGGAAAACAGCGTGATGAAACCTGGCACTGACTATGTGTTCACTGTTCCACGCACTCTGCAAGAGGATCCTGAAGGTCGTCAGGTACATCAGCTGTTTTTGTCAGCTTTGGTAGTGTTGTTTTCACACATCTTGCAGGTTACCCTTGAGCCCCTCAAACGTGAGGATGAGGATGCTAATCTTTACCGGCGCAACCAGTTGTTCACCTTCCTGCCTTTACCTGCTAATTGAGCAATCGCGAATCTGGTCCAATGAAACATCACACAATATTTTTGAACTGATACGTATGTACGATTATCTGGCCTGTATGAGTAATTTGTTTGTTTTTCGCTACGTAGCTAGCAGAAAATCCATGTAGGAGGTTGTGGAATCAAGTGTGTAAAGCATCTTGATGATCATAATGAGGATTCCGGATAGTCGATCGAACTGCGAGTCTCACAGTTGGCACTTTTCTCTCCGGTGCCTATCAACGTAAATACCATTGTGCGCCTGTGATCTCGTGTAACATCCTTGTACGCAAGGAGACGTGACATGCCTTCATGCAGTCGTACACTTTCCCATATTCATTTATTACTCACGCACTCCCTCCTGCGCAAATATACTCAAAAACGATGTGGTATTGAAATTAGCCATAGCAGGGGGATAGTTGTAGATGACAATGCATTCAGCCGTTGGGTATGATATCAAAGTTTGCATGGGAACCTGTAGTTGCCTGGGATGCAGATGGACGATAATCCATGACCTTGGGATGACTTCAATGCGAAACATGGTCACGCGATGACATCGAGGGTATGGTAGAAACGCAAACTGTTGATGAGCAGCGGATTTAGCGTCGAGTATAGTATTGGCCTTTATCCAGCTACTATTCACTTAGACCAAACGAGTTAGTGCGCCTTACTTGGTCACTAGTCACTTACGAACTGGCTTGAAGTTACCCCGGCGTGGCATAGATGTTCAAGGCCATTTCATGCCGAGCAGGCGATTGTTAATCAGACAGGAGACCTACGTAAGGGTTGATGAGCGATCCAGTACTTACAGTAAAGCGGGCCCAATTGCCAGAGTCTGGTCGTACGCTATGACTTGCCAAACTTGATGGGTGTCCGATGAGACGGATGATTACTAAATGACGTGATTGGCTCTCGTCTTCCTCAACCTCTGGCGAATTGTGTGATTTGTCTGAATCAGCTCTATCAATACGATTACATGTACCGAGTTCGAGGGACCAGTAGTCTCCCTAGTAAGCCAGGCTCTCTTCGTAGAGGAAGATGGTCGTTCCTCTAGAAGGAGAGGGGACCAGGTAGGGCTGACTCGTACAGACTGCAGGGATAGATAGGTGGGCTAATCAGAACGATGGCCGAAGTTGGGAACGTGTCGAGTTTGCGTAGCCGTGCGCATGATGCGTTATGTGTGGGAGGTTTCCGGGGGTATCGTCGCACATAACGCCTCGTAGATGGTCTGGTCACCACCAGCAGCCCAAAATCCGACCACGTCACATTTTGCACGACACATCTTCGTCTTTGCGCCGCTCGCCGATGTGCGACTCCTGTGGGATGAACCTGGAGGCGGGCAGGTGTTCCAGCTGCTAACTTAGGTGCCACCGACGCAAAAAGAAGCAAATAAAAATTGGTATGTACTTATCTGGTCATCAGGTGGTTCGAATGGTGACGAATGTGGACCAAACGGGTGTGGAGATAGGCCCTATGGCGGTAGGTCTGCAAGCCTAGTAAGAGGTAAAGCTCACCTCGACCTAATTATGAAACGACCAACACAGGTATCTTCGTCCTTTTCCTGCGCTGGTAAACTATGACTTGCCAAACTTGATGAGCGTCTGGCGAAATGGATGATTGCTGAATGACGCGGTTGGCTTTCACCTTCCTCGGACTCCCGAGGGGGAGGTTGGCAATGTGTGGAGTTTGCGTAGCCGTGCGCATGACGCGTTGTGTGTGGGCGGGTGCAGTTGGGCAGAGAATCCGCCATCCAGGTGGTCGTGGTGGCCGCATCATCCACACGTTCTCCTTGGCCGAGTCGCCTCCAGTAGGATTTGCTATTCGTGCCATGGAAAATCGCTTTCCTGTATCGACGGGGTTCGGTCTCTTAGCTGATGAGTGACGTGCAACTGTGAGGGCGCACGAGATGGTGTCGGCTGTTGTCGTTCGAAGGAAAAGGCTACTGAACTCGGCCTGGGCTTCCGCTCTGCTGGATGCTTGCTGCCGGGGAGTTCCGGCAGCTTGACGATCCGAATTTAAACTCAGCTACCTGTGCGTAACGGAAAGGAAACGAAAACAAGTTCGGAACCGACCTCGAAAACGCAACTCTGTATTCCCCTAATTGTGGTCGTTGGAGGTAATATCGTCGCGTGTAACGCCTCATAGACAGTCTGGTCACCAATCCGACCACAGCGCAGTTTGCACGACACATCTGATTTCTAGCTTCGTCTTTGTGCCGCTCGCTGGTGTGCGACTCCTGTGGGTTGAACCTAGTGCCTTCGCAATTCCCACCACCACCACCACCTGCAAATCTACACTATGCATACGTCACTCCGCTCGAGACACATTTCACCATGTCCGCTTTTCACTGGGATGAAGCTGCTTCAATGTTCTCCATTTGCATGACAACGACAACAGAGCAGTATACCACCTAAAGATCGATAACTTCTTGTACTCATCCTTGCAATCTATTATGTATTACATGGGATGCCGCCGAACATGCTGGGATTTCTTGGATGCTTCATCGTATGTATGGCCTTCCAGAAGTCGAGTGTTGACAATGCGTACCAGGTGTATGAAGTTTTGCTTTGTCCGGTACTGCTCTTATCCAGGACAATTGTTCCGGGATTCCCGGTTTCTGCTTACCCCGCTGGCAGGTACATATATGACGTGGCGCTCTCTGTGACAAAGATTCCATACATTTCTCTCTTACATCCAACATCCAGTGACTCATATAGCAAATATCTATCACCCCATAACGCTCGCCCTTATCGCATTTATTGACTTGAACAGTAGGGGAACAGCGGTGTGTTAGCTGATACTTTGTGGAGGGATATATTAACGCATTGTTGCTGCAGTACTAGGTGGCGGCTTTCTTCAATTCATGTTACGCTATACCGTACGGAGTCTCATTTGCTTTCAGATTATGATTGACGTGAAATGTCGTGGATCTAACATATGGCTGAGTTAACCTGGGACTAAAAAAAATGGTGTGGGCATTGATTCTATCTGCTTCCATTTGCAAATGTACCGTCTCACGGCCATCAAGTTGTGTTTGCGGGTAAATGAGCTTTCCGCGGATTTAGATGCCTGTCAATGTACTGGAGTTGACCATCTTCAATGTATAGCCTACAGTTATCTTGCGGACACTTATTGGACCATGAATTGCCCCACTTCGGACCTTGTGCAATGACGGGATGGGCATCGGACTCACCTACAGCTGTTTCTTGTTCCCCAGGTGTAGGCCTTCCTGGAAGCTCGCACCTTGAGGTAGTGGTGGAAGATATTGTACTATGGCTCACCTTCCGGTCAGAGTCACGTGACCAGTGGTGGTGGGCAAAGGACCGGGTCCTTTGCCCAGGTCCTGGTTGACCTGAGCTTTGTCGTAGCCGGCCGTAATCTTAGTTCATTTCATTTCAAATATTTATCCTGCGCATAACCGCCACGTCTGTACACTCCACTGGGAACAATGTGAGGCGAACCCGACAATCGTGCGTTTGTCCGGGAAGGAAGCGGAAAATGACTAAGGAATGGAGAAGTTTGACTGTGGCTGCTAAGGTAGAGTGACAAATCTCTTCAGTTTTGAAAGGTTGAGCGGTGAACTGAGAATGGTATGTGCCTCTGTATGACTGAAACTGTACCGCTGATCACCGAAGCGTCTACTAGACCGTGGCCGTTAAGCCATATTACCTTCCACCCTGCGGAGTTCATCTCAGTAGGTATTGTTCAGATACTATTCACTCGTACCGGAACAGTCACGAAAACTCCGGCGTTCCACAAGGGAGAGAGAGGAAGAGTCCCCATGGCGACATGTGGTGTAAAATGGATGTTGCGGTTACTAGCGCATGTGGGAGGGCGTCAGGGGTGGTGAACCTCCCAGTTTTAAGGAGCAGGCAGAATGCCTGCTAGGTAAGTGACGTGGCATTGTCGTTATAAGTTCAGATCGCGATTGTTTTCGTCCCCAAGTACTGTCCAGCATCTTCTCATTATAAGTCATCTCCCATCGTTGAAAAGCATCATGGTCCTCGCGCACCCAGACGTCATGGATTCATCTGTAGAATTGGCCCCTATGCCAACATTGTCTTCCATGGTCACCCTGTCTATCACTTACTTATCTGTTTTGTTTGGTATGCGAAAGGTCATGAAGTATCGAATGCCCTCCTCCAAAGTGGCCATGGCTTTTCGGATTTATGACTTATTTGTCAGCATGGCAAGTATGTCGATTGCGGTGCTTTTGGGCATGGAAGGGTGGTCGATTTTCAATAGACTAGGTGCATACGGTGCTATCTGTTCGGACGAGGCATTTACCCCTGTGAGTCCATGCAACCGCTCTCGCCTGTTGTCTCATACTTGATGCTCGTAGAGACTGGAGCTTGTTTTGAAGCTCAACTTGTATCTCACATGTTACCAACTTCTGGACACTGTATTTTTGGTTTTACTTCGCAAGTCTATCAGTATGTCCATCGTTATCCACTATCCAAGTGTTCACATTTGGACGATAGCTGTGTTCCATATCTATCACCATATCACCGTCATCCTTATCGCGTTCATCGAATTGGATGGTAGGGTCCCAGTGGTGTGTTTCATTGTCCTTCGTCAGGGGAGATATATTAACTGATTACCATTGCAGTACTGGGTAGCAATTTTCTTCACTTCGGGTTTCCATGCTATCACGTGTAAGCCTAAACAGTGATTCCATCGAACAACCCTCATTTGATTGCAGATTTTATCTGTTTCCTTGGCATTGCTGGATCCAAACCACTGGTGAGTTAACCCAACACTAGTGGAATGGTGTAGACGTCAATTCTATGCTTAGTGGTTAAGATATATAAAGTTTCTAAACCTTTCATGCCAAAAGTTGATCCTTATGTGCTCCGCTTTCGCGGGTAAGTAAATTCCCACAATTTCTAATACATATCGTTAGTCATCTTTATTCTATAGGCTATAATCACGTTGCGTACACTTACTTGCCGCAACTTCCCCACATCGGATCTTGTGCAGGTACGGAGTTCGGAGCTATAGTAGGCATCGGAATCACTATTAGTTATGTCTTCTTCCCCGATTTCATGCCCTTCGGGAGACTTCCAGGTTGAGGGATCAGTTCTGACTTTGATGGGTCATCATCCTATAGGGAGGCAATAGATGTTTCATTTTGAATGTGTGTTTGTCTTGGGTGTGTGCTAAAGTCCTCTAATTCCGAGTACAGCAGCATGTTGTGCATATTGCATGAATAGTATACACTGTTCGACTAGAAAAAGGCCGTCGGCGACGACAAACACCTTGTGTAACGCGTGATACATCATGTACTATACAGCATGCCAACAGAGCACAAACAACATTCGTATTATATGAGTTAGCAGAAACTATAGGAAGGTGCCAGGTGGTGTGCACACGAGCAAGTATTTGCGACTCGCGCTGGCATATCTGTGTTGATCGCAACACGCAGGACTTCATCCGTATTTTCCGTCGTCGCGTCAAGGCCCCCAGCATTCCGATCCGATTTCGACATCGACCGCATTGCGTTGGCTCGTCCAAGGTAAGTGTTCTACCCTCCAACACTCGACTGACGTTTACTATAGATACGATCTTGATCCGTCCGCATTGATGCCTGGGTCTAGTACTATAGACCCCATAGAAACGGTTTGAAGCGTTCTCAGGTGGACGCGCTCGCTAGGTAAGCCATTTTGCCTTCTTGTGCTTTGTTGACCTTCAATTTTCGTTGTCATCGACGCTTACCGACTCCGCGCGGACGCTCTGGATAGTTGGTGGTTGCCTCGGATGATACTAGCAAGTCCTTGTCTTAAAAGTTTTAGCCTTGACGGATATGCTGACTATCTTCAGCCAACAGCACTGCCTCGACTCGCGCTGAGTTGATGTCGCCGCCGTCGTGTCGTCATGCCGCCACCATCATCACCTCGTCGATCATGGTTGCCGGCCGTTCCACCGCCCGTCTCTGCCCTTGACCTGTCGAAAGACAAATCTTCGACTTGGGACACCCTGTGCCTCGACTGGTGCATTCCGTGGTGGTGAGGTTCGCGTCCTCAGCTTTACTCGACGCATACTGATGTTTTTCACTTCGTTTTCAACAGTTTCCGTGTAGTTTGTAACGCTGTGCATGCCCGTGTGCACGCTCGACCAATATGTATAGTTCCCGCAGCCATTTGCATCGTCTGAGCGCTGTCTCACAGTTTCGATAGGTAAGTCAGGTGGTTTTAGCTTCTTTCTCTGCATGAACGTTTTTCGTTCGACGCGTCTCTCAATCCAACTGCTTGATTGTTCGACTGATCCGCGTGATGACTCGAGCTATCGCTCCGTTTCCAGGACCATTCGCTCGCCATCATCAGGAGCTTCACCAGCTCGCGAGTCAGGATGGTCATGGGCACCTAATTGCTGACAACATTCTGCTGGCGTTCGGACGATCTCTCGCGGCTTCTTGACTCCATTGACGTGTCCTCAGACTGTTGTTGTCCTCTATGACGACCTTCTTCTGAAAACCATTGACTCCACAGGCCATCCTCGCTGGTTTCTCATACAGCACGGCCGTTTTGTCAACGTCCGCGACTTCATTCGATATCTCGAGGGTTCCGCTCGTCTGTCCTGCCGCCACAACGCTCTCCGCATCGCCATCAAAAATGTAACTGACAATGCGACGTGCCTTTTTGTAGAATCATCGACCCGTCTGCGCACTCAGCGCTCGTGTGCGGGTCTTCGCATTTGACACATGCGCTGTCAACATTTTCGGTGCCTCGACTATTCAAGGTCTTCAGTGTTTGGTAGGTCTTTTTCATCCTGGTGTGCGCTCTGCTGACGGATTGCGCACTCTACCGCAGCACCAAAGCGAATCCGCTCACTCAAGGCCTGGAAAGTGGAGTGCATCCGATCATGCTTCTCATTAAAACACTCAGCGTGGTCATGGCCAGCGGCACTGTCACCAGACCACAAGTTCCCATCACACCGGCATTATGTGGAGTCACAGGAGAAACAGCATCCGCCTTCTGCGCAATTTTGATTTACCACCATCCCAGCGAACACTTACGGGTGGAAGGCGAATGGCTAGATGAACTCGACAGCAGAACAAGAGAGAAATGGGATGGATCCACTACACGACAAGCGTGACAACTGTGCAGGAGTGTATCACGGACACGCCCATCTAAACTTACTGAAACGGAGACCGAAAAACTACCAAACCATTTGTTGGTGACAATACACACAACCTACTCCTGACTGAGACGGATATTGAAATACAAGGTATCGCGGACGTCCAAGAAATGATGACTGGGAGTGACCTTGTTAAATAAGGTGATTCCATGGATCACAAATCCCCACCAGATGAGTATGCGATGCCCGTCAATGTGCCGGAGCACATTTGATCTCTGGACGTGGTATACATCGGAAAAACATTTTGCTATGTAGCAGCCTTGAAGGGGAATATGTGACGGACGGGACAATCGGACATTCAGACTCGGCCGAGCTGTCACTGAGCGCCCTCATATATCAGATACACCCGTATGTCGCCATCCAATATCGCCGTTCCGTCTCCCTCTGCAGTACCATATAACATGATCGCTCTCCCCATGTAAAAATCCCTGGTCTTTCTCAATCCTATCAGAGACATCTGTCTGGAACTTTGAGTGAAGAACTTAATGTGCTGCTATTCATAGTACCAACTACTGATCAACACCACAGAACCCTTATTGCTGGTGTGGGCCTCATGGACGGTCTGGTCACCAGCAGCCCAAAATCAGACCACGTCACATTTTGCACAACACATTTGATTTCTAGCTTCGTCTTTGCGCCGCTCGCCGGTGTGCGACTCCTGTGGGTCGAACTACTATGAACCTGGTGCCTTGGCAATTCCACCACCACCACAACCACCACCTGCAAATTTGTTGAGATAAATCTACACTATGCATACTTCACCATGTCCGCTTTTCACTGGGACGAGGCTGCTTCAATGCTCTTCAATTGCATGACAACGACAACAGACTGAGAAGTATACCACCTAAAGATCGATGTCTCTCGAACTCGTCCCTGCCATACGTGGAACGCCGCAGGACACGCTGGGGTTTCTTGGATGCTCTATCGTATGTATGGCCTTCCAGAAGTCGAGTGTTGACAATGCGTATCAGATGTACGATTTTTTGCTTTATCCGGTACTGTTCTTATCCAGGACAATTCTTCCGAGATTCCCGGTTTCTACTTACCCCGCTGGCAGGTACATATATGACGTGGCGCTCTCTGTGACAAAGATTCCATGCATTTACTTTCTCTCTTACATCCAGCATCCAGTGGGTTGTATAGCAAACATCTATCACCCCATAACGCTCGCCCTTATCGCATTTATTGACCTGAACAGCTGGGGCACAGTGGTGTTAACTGATACTTTGCGGAGGGATATATTAATGCGTTGTTGCTGCAGCATTAGGTGGCGGCTTTCTTCAATTCATGTTACGCTATCTCGTGCCCAGAACACTACCGTACGGAGTCTCTCATTTGCTTTCAGATTATGATTGACATGAAATGTTGTGGATCCAATATATGGGTGAGTCAACCTGGTACTGACCAAGTGGTGTGGGCGTTGATTCTATCTGCTTCCATTTGCAAATGTACTGTCTCACGGCCATCACGTTGTGTTTGCGGGTAAATGAGCTTTCTGCGGATTTAGATGCCTGTCAATGTACTGGAGTTGACCATCTTCAATGTATAGCCTACAATTATCTTATGGATACTTATTGGACCATGAATTGCCCCACTTCGGACCTTGTGCAATGACGGGATGGGCATCGGACTCACCTCCAGCTGTTTCTTGTTCCCCAGGTGTAGGCCTTTCTGGAAGCTCGCACCTTGAGGTAGGGATATATTATGGAGAGTTAGTGGTGGAGGATATTGTACTAATGTAGATCGCTGAGCGGATATTTGGCTCACCTTCCGGTCAGAGCCACGTGACAAGTAGTAGTAGTAGGCAAAGGACTGGCTGACCTGAGCTTTGTCGTAGCCGGCCGTAATCTTAGTTCATTTCATTTCAAAGATTTATCCTGCACATAACCGCCACGTCTGTACACTCCACAGGGAACAACCCCAACAATCACGCGTTTGTCCGGGAAGGAAGCGGAAAATGATTAAGGAATGGAGAAGTTCGACTGTGGCTGCTAACGTAGAGTGACAAACCTCTTGAGTTTTGAAAGGTTGAGCGGTGAACTGAGAATGGTATGTGCCTCTGTATGACTGAAACTGTACCGCTGATCACCGAAGCGTCTACTAGACCGTGGCCGTTAAGCCATATTACCTTCCACCCTGCGGAGTTCATCTCAGTAGGTATTGTTCAGATACTATTCACTCGTACCGGAACAGTCACGAAAACTCCGGCGTTCCACAAGGGAGAGAGAGGAAGAGTCCCCATGGCGACATGTGGTGTAAAATGGATGTTGCGGTTACTAGCGCATGTGGGAGGGCGTCAGGGGTGGTGAACCTCCCAGTTTTAAGGAGCAGGCAGAATGCCTGCTAGGTAAGTGACGTGGCATTGTCGTTATAAGTTCAGATCGCGATTGTTTTCGTCCCCAAGTACTGTCCAGCATCTTCTCATTATAAGTCATCTCCCATCGTTGAAAAGCATCATGGTCCTCGCGCACCCAGACGTCATGGATTCATCTGTAGAATTGGCCCCTATGCCAACATTGTCTTCCATGGTCACCCTGTCTATCACTTACTTATCTGTTTTGTTTGGTATGCGAAAGGTCATGAAGTATCGAATGCCCTCCTCCAAAGTGGCCATGGCTTTTCGGATTTATGACTTATTTGTCAGCATGGCAAGTATGTCGATTGCGGTGCTTTTGGGCATGGAAGGGTGGTCGATTTTCAATAGACTAGGTGCATACGGTGCTATCTGTTCGGACGAGGCATTTACCCCTGTGAGTCCATGCAACCGCTCTCGCCTGTTGTCTCATACTTGATGCTCGTAGAGACTGGAGCTTGTTTTGAAGCTCAACTTGTATCTCACATGTTACCAACTTCTGGACACCGTATTTTTGGTTTTACTTCGCAAGTCTATCAGTATGTCCATCGTTATCCACTATCCAAGTGTTCACATTTGGATGATAGCTGTGTTCCATATCTATCACCATATCACCGTCATCCTTATCGCGTTCATCGAATTGGATGGTAGGGTCCCAGTGGTGTGTTCCATTGTCCTTCGTCAGGGGAGATATATTAACTGATTACCATTGCAGTACTGGGTGGCAATTTTCTTCACTTCGGGTTTCCATGCTATCACGTGTAAGCCTAAACAGTGATTCCATCGAACAACCCTCATTTGATTGCAGATTTTATCTGTTTCCTTGGCATTGCTAGATCCAAACCACTGGTGAGTTAACCCAACACTAGTGGAATGGTGTAGACGTCAATTCTATGCTTAGTGGTTAAGATATATAAAGTTTCTAAACCTTTCATGCCAAAAGTTGATCCTTATGTGCTCCATTTTCGCGGGTAAGTAAATTCCCGCAATTTCTAATACATATCGTTAGTCATCTTTATTCTACAGGCTATAACCACGTTGCGTACACTTACTTGCCGCAACTTCCCCACATCGGATCTTGTGCGGGTACGAACTCCGGAGCTATAGTGGGCATCGGAATCACTATTAGTTATGTCTTCTTCCCTGATTTCATGCCCTTCGGGAGACTTTCAGGTTGAGGGATCAGTTCTGACCTTGATGGGTCATGATGTTTCATTTTGAATCTGTTTGTCTTGGGTTATATATACAAACTTAAATTCAAGCTCTGCCGATGAAGAGAAATGAATTCTTAGTGCTATATGATTCTCGATACATTTTGCAATGAAATCCAAAAAATCCTGTGCCCGCTGGAAGAGTATTGAAGTCATTCTAATTCTGAGTACAGCAGTGTATTGTGCACATTCTGTCAATATGCCTGAATACACACCATTCAACAGTAACCATTGAGGATTCCATGGATCACAAATCCCCATCGGACGAGTTGTAATGCCCGTCAATGTGCCAGAGCACGTTTGATCTCTTGACGTGGTATACCCTGCGTTGAATAGTACAACTTTCCCATAAACGCTGACCTAACCTATCAACACGATGCAATGACCTCCATATTGCCGTCAATGCCCAAGTAGCGGAAGCCGGACTCCGGTTTGTGCTTCTTGAACGCTCTTGCAAGTACGTCCAGCGGCTCGTCATCGCTTAATAAAGTGTAGCTCCGCTTCAGGCCATGTTTCCGCATAGTTCGCCAAAGCGTCATACAAGTGAAACCTAGGATATGAGCGAGTTCACTGATATTGATGTGACGGCTATTGTCCAAGTTGACGGAGATGTACTTCTGAGGCTGTCCTCGTTGACCGTTGTTGAGTTAGTTCCTTTATAAGTTCGGGAATCCTAGCCTCTTGCTGCTCACTAGCAAAGAAGTCAGCACTGATCCCTAACAGAAAACAGGGCGAACAGCGTATTAACGACGTGTGACATGTCCTGCAGATTTCGCACTGCCTGTTCGATCAGTGTTACGACAGCGACCACCCACTCATGAAGCAAGCATTCATTCTCATGGCTAGCACTACTAGGGATAAGTGCTTCGAGGACAGGAAGTGCTGTTGAAGTGAGTGCATCAATGTGGAAGGACACCCAGGTGGGATCTGGAAAACCATTGAATCGCAGGACGTAATAAAGAGCTTGATCATATGTTTTCATGAACAGCATGGATATCGGCTGGCCATCTACTAAGACTGTGCTGTGGAAAGGGTGGAAATGCTATCTCCAACGTGCCTGCAGGAACTTGAAGCCTTTCTGGTTGTTGACATAAGCAAACCGCGATCTTGCCAAAATTGTCCACTGCTAATACGAAGACGCACACCGGGGATGTCACAGAACGCCGTGTGGAGGGTCTCTTTCATCCCGAGCACCGTCATGACCATCTCTGACCCGCGTACGGTCCCATTCTCTGTCACACTGTCGCGTTCACGTCTGTTCCGTCTCGTTGTTGTCCCCATAACCACGCTTCGACGCACTGCGTCCATATAACTGGGTGGTCGTGTGTGCGATGACATGTTCTTGTGCGTGGTTGTTTCGTGTCGTGGTGAAAGATCGTTTATAGCTCAGTGCAACGGATGAGAGAGCAGACCACAAATGATGGAACAGCCACAACCGGCAGAAGAACGCCAGCATAACGCGGTGGACATCATCCGACGGCTAACGCTGCTTATATGTTTTCTATATTCTACTACGAGGCGCCTCATGCCTCGGCTATCTTAGAAAGCCATATATGAACAAATTGTTGCTGTAGGATTTTCAACACCCACCCTGCCTTCGTTCAACAAATATGGCCCCTGCTCCTCGGCGCCACCAAATGTTTTACTATTCCGATGGTACCCATGTCTTTCTGGTAAGTTGTTACTTCTTACCATATTCACCATCCCAATCACGTTGACCATGCAGGCCGAAAATTTACTTTTCAAGGTCCACAGAAGCATTCTTTCGGAGAAATCCACAACGTTCAGAGAGATGCTTACTGGTCATAGTGATATTGGGGCGTTCGAGTGTGACGGAATGAATGACGAGCGGCCAATTGTCACTGAAGTCACAGCAGACGACTTCGAGTTGTTTCTTTCGGTCTGCTATAACAAGTCAGTCGATCCAACTTACGAGCGAACGATGTGAACGTGCTTGTTATTCCTCAGGTGGCGCCCGGATGTTGGAAAAATGCAGGATGAAGTGCTACTTAAGATCCTGGATCTGAGTCAGAAGTACCAGTCGAATGCCGCTCGTTCCTATGCCCTCCAACAACTCAAAAGCCGTCATTGCGATATCTGTCCCTCCAACTTAATCACCATTGCCTTGAAATATCAGATCAAGGATACCTTCCGATACGGATTCAGCAAGCTTATTCCGTCTCGCCTCAATGACTTGGATCGCAACATTCTTACCTTCCCTGTCTGGATTACTCTCGCTATGACGAAAGAGCGACTGGACATTCACCGGCGCATTGTCGCATGTGAACCCCCACCGATGACTCATTCGAAGCGTTGCCGGGACCGGAGGGCCTGTGACAATGACTGGCGACAGGTCTGGTGGAACGGCATGGGTCGATTTCTGCTTGATGGACGCAACCCTCTCTCATACACTGACGCAATGCAACAATTTCAAGAATCTGATTACGGAGATGTCTGCCCAGACTGTTGGAGGCAGATGCTTGATTTTTGCAAACAAGGCAAGGCGTTTGCACATGAACCCGCGCTCATTGATAGGACTGCTCGGGAGTTAGCAGATCGTCTTATTGTTGATCCAGTTTTCGATGACGATGAATTTGTGGATATTTAATTGTGCCCATAGTATTACACATTGTCACCCGAAATAAAACGCGCAGGGTACCAAAAAATGTGCACCGTTTTGTTACAGATGCAGCGTCATAGAAGATGGGATCGGCAGCCATGGAGTTCATGTCCAACGAACTTTCAACTGGTGACTAACCAGAGAATCCGCTATTGTTCTCCTATGTTTTGGTCACTGTCCTTCTACTTCTCTTCTGACGAATAGCCCACGGCCGATAAATGCTCGCTGCTATCATATGCTGTCATTTAGAAAGGTGATATCGGTCAACGATAGCCTAAGCCTCAAGGAAAGAAGGGTCCAAACTTGTCATTTGTTGGTATCCTGATAGGGGCTAATCACCCTGAATCGGCGATGACAAATTCCGAGTTTTCTAGCTTTCGACTTTTTAGACGAGGAGGTGGCAATTGGACTGAGAATTGTACACGTCTCGGTATCCCATGATACCGATTCCAACAACTCACTGGTCTGCCAAGACTTACACTGGTCTACACATCTAGCATCTACATCTATCGCACAACAGGCACCACAACCTACATATCTTCTCTGTAACCCAAACTATGACCGCAGACTTCTAAGAGCCTTTAGGTTGGAAGCTCACAAGGGCATACCTTCAGTATGTCAGCCTCGTCGAAACTTATGTCAATTCTGTAGCACTTACTTTCCGTTCACCTTCCAACCCTTGTCCTTTTCGTCTAATTTGTCTGCAATGTCTTGTGGAATACCCACCGCAATATCTGCTTTGTTCGTCCGAAGACTCAGCAGCGGGAAGGACCCTGCGAGTGATCCTAAAACAACACTCATAAAATGTCCAACTGAAATGAATGGAATTATATTACCTAGAGCCATAGAGAACGGCGTCGATACTGGCCATTTCACGTCTCCTGTCAATCTGTACATCCTCGATCACGAATCGTCAATTTCCACACAAAAAGAACGTACTTGCGATAGCTAAAGAAACGGCAAGTATCAGTAGCGACATCATCACGAAGAATACGATACGTACTTGAGATCGCCCTGAGGAGACAGTAAAAAAAGGTACACCAGTAAAAGGTCACTTCATACCTTGAATATCACTAAACTGCTTCCAGCGAGCCATTTATGTAACTCATTCGCCTTCTCTTCCATACACCAGTATGGCCATGGACCCGTCCAGAACTGTGTCTTCTTGTGTCCGTCTTCAAGTTCGGTGCTTAAGCAGAATATACCCTCTTTCAGGTATCTCTGCCATCGTTCGACCATTTTCTTGAGGTGCTGCACAGATTCGGATGTCACCGCAGAGTCCGCAAGAAAGAACGTGGGCGACAATAGAGACTCAATGGTCTTATAAAAATCGGTGGGAGTCACATCAGAAACAAACCAGGGGAAGAGCTTTGGACTATGGGCAGTGTAAGCTGAAATATCATTTAACTTCCACTACTCACTGAAAGGCGGCTTTAGAAAAGTAAGGTGTACAGGTAACCAGAAAGTCGGCGAACACGAGGTCGGTGAAAAACTATAAAGACGGTAAAATTTCACTACTAGAGTACACATCCGACGTGAGTTCTTGCCTCAAAGCCCGCTGCAAACGTCATGGGTGAGTCAATCGTGATCACGGGAAGAATATTCTACTATGTACCATTGTCCAAGACGAAATCGCACCGCGCAACGGTTCCCTCTTGAAGCTTCAATGTCTGGACATGGTCCCAGACTGCCTCTTGGTCATCCCTAACGATGAACTCCTTTCTTGCTTGTTGTGCATCCCTCCCAACAGTTTGCAAGTTCTCGATATCAGAGGGGGTGAGATCTGTCAAAAAAGCAAGGTCCTGAATAAGGACTGTTCAATTTTATATTCCCATCGGCGACTTGATCACGATATCTTACTGTCGCATTTCCCCTGTGGACGTGCGGTGTCACATTTGGCATCTCACGAAGTACGCATGACACGCACCAAAGACACATCTGCATCATTTCCTTGAAGAGAACAAACAGTTTGTCGGGGTCTTCTATGAGCTTGTGTTTTTCGCTCTCTAATTCGTGCATCGTTGTTGCAATCTCTGTATGGCTGGTGATCAGACCAGTGTCCACGAGGTAATAAACATGTCCTGACGATGTATCCCTGCCGCACTATTCTTGAACATCTCTTCCTTCTGCGCAAAGAACGGATCAAAGTTTACCCAGCACGTTGTTCGGTTAAAGAAGGAACGAAGTAGACGATATCTAAACGTCTTGGTATGACATACACTCGACGGATGGAGCCCTGGAGCACGCACAGGTAGCACCTGAATACGGGGTGTATATGATGAGCTCTCGAGTGGGTTCAGAGGGAAATTCTCACCCTGTAAAGAGCCGCGGAGCAGTGAACCAAGTGTTCTTCTTTGCTTTAGCGAGTTCCTCCAGCTCTGCGTTATACTCATCAATATACATCTCGCCATCCTGGGGTATCTTCCTGCAAAGGGGGGATGAATCGTAAACCCGTCCACCCGCACGCCATTCGCTTATATGTGTGGCTCACTCGAATTCTTGGTCCCTCGCCATGCGATACTTGAGTCGGCTAGCCTTTGCAATGATCTCCTTTCCCTCCTCAATCCTCAGCTGGGTATTGGGTGCACGATCATCAGTCCCATCACTGGCGCAGATTTGGGCTTCCATGGTCATATCGTGAACCAAGCGATGGACATGGTCGATCATATTGGTTATGATGATCGGCCATCGTCTCACCACTGTATCGTAGCTTCACCAGCTTGCATAAGAGATACTGGTGTCATCGGGAACGATGCAAGCAAACTCACGAAAAGCTGTGTGATGTGGACATCTGGTCTGAATATCCCGTATGCCGTCGTCAAGGTGCTCACCTCTCCTTATCCTGAGGACTGTAAGGAGGATAGGGTGCCTCGAACATCTTTTCTATTGAGCGAGCAGGTTGTCGTGGCGCTCAGGGGCCAGCTTTACTTTGCAGAAAAGTAGGGCAGTTGATCAAGCGGTGAGAAAACGTTGGTTCAGTTGTGCCGAGTGAGGACTTGGGTTTCAACCTGGCAGTCCCACCTTATAGGGCTTTGTGGGCTGGGCTTGAAGTACAACTCGGTCATTCATGGCCTGGCCTTCCAAACAATTTCGATCCGCATGCCCGTGCGCTTTGACAAATGCGTGGGTCCATGTATAACAATCTGGAAGGAAAGAGTTCAGTAAAGTTTGAGAGTTTGTCTCAAGTTGTCAGCAAATGACTCGATGAGATTAAATTTCAGAGTTGTCTTGCGTTCTCACGGGCCAGCAGAGTGTCTTGTCCTTCACGCCGGTCTGCAGAGCAATGAACGCTGTGCGGCCTGCTACCCCGTTAACACCTGCTCTCTCGCAGTGGTTGCGACAATCGTTTGCATACACTCCAGAGCCAACATCGGAGTCTAAAAAGCTGCATGCCAGCCATCATGATGTACACTCTCAGTGCCTCACTGAGCCCAGAAGGTCTTGCGATACCTTCATGGCTGGCACTCAAGACATCGTATCTCGGCTCAGGCCCAGCACGAAACGAAAGAGGGCCAACTCGAGCAGTATGGTGGTTTCAGAGGACGTGCTTCCGAAGGCCAAGAAGCCACGGCGAAAGAACGCAGGTGATGCCGCTCATTCCAAAGTAATGTCGGAATGCAAAGAGCGACATTCTCGTCTAGTGCGGAACCCTCGACCGGTGCCGTTGGAGAAACTGTCCGCTGCAGCCACACCCTCTCGGCCACGGTGTCAGACGGAACAACCGGCGGGTCGACGGATGGTGTTGGATGCAGTAGAGATTGTTAAGCGGAATTGCGTTAAGAGGTCCTCGGACGTAAAAAGAGTTCTGGAGGAGGGGGAGACAGAGGCGCGGAACCCTAACCTCGAACCACGGTCCCCTGTGGGGTTTTTAGTGCCTATGGATAACACCACTTCCATTTTCTCCCGCAAACGCAAGCATTCAAGCCCTAGTCCCAGTACACTAACCAGTAAACCAAGTGCGCGGCGCCGGAAGAGTGCAAGGCAGAGTAGTCGAGCTCAGAACGAGAAGGCTCATTTCACTCCTAGAGTATCTCGATGCAAGTCTGCTCCTCCACTTGCGGTTAAGAACACACCGTTGAGGATTTCCAAATACTTCGATTCCGCGTCTGTGCAGATAACGCCGCCTGCAGTGGCTGTACGCTATTTGCTCGCCGATCCTAAGCCAATCACTCTTGCAACCAGGTTGGCATCGGCGAAGTCCTCGAGAACTGTGGGTAGCCCTGTTGGTATGGCTTGCAACTCGGCTTCTGCGAAATGGTCCCCAGCGCCTGGCTCCTATATTGCCTCTCAAGAGAAGTATGAAGCTCTTTATGCTGATTTCATGATAATGCTAGGGAAGTTGAAACCGATATTAGTTCAGGGTAAGTTCAATTCCTCAGACATGTTGTAGGTACATGTATATCATGCTTTGCTAATGGTCGCATGTTAGAAAGCATACGTGACGATCCCTGGAAGGTTCTTCTCGCTGTGAGAATGCTCAATGTGACTACTGGACGCGCCGCCATTCCCATCTTCTGGAAGATCGTGAATCAGTGGCCGACACCTCGTGAACTCGTAGACGGTACGTCTTCCAGTTATACGCACACGATCGGAACACCGATCTATTTCACATCAATTGATGTTTTGCGCCCGGTATCATCGGCCCTCGGCAGCTCATGTACATTTTCAGCGCCACTGGATGAACTCGTAGAGCTCCTCCGCCCTCTGGGCCTGTATAATAAACGAGCGAACTGGTTCAAAGAAATATCACAGCTCTACATGGACGACCCGCCGCGATACCCTAGCGGCCATCTACAATGTCCGGAAGCAGAGGTGACAACAGCCTCACAGAGACCATGCATTCGTCGAACGCGGTCTCGGGCCCACATGAGTTCACCCTACCCATGTACCCCGATATCTCACTTCCCGGGTGTCGGTCCGTACGCACTTGACTCGTTTCGGATATTTTGTCGTAGCTCGCTCGAGCCGGAGGCAGGAACGACAAACGAAGTATGGAAGCAAGTGATGCCAAGTGACAAAGAGCTCATTAGATATTTGGTAGGTAAATCTCACCTTTTTTGGTGAGCATGTTGGACCTCACTTCCGATGCCTCCGAACGGATCGAACAGAAGTGGAAATGGGCATATGAAGAGCGCAAGATATGGCACCCCGACGGGATCGGTGTCGTCGGGGACGTGAATTTTCCATATCTGATCACATTAGTGGATGAACTAGCTGAACATTACGATACCACGATTGGTGGGGAGGGATATATTAGCCGATTTATTGATCATGTATCTGGTTTGGATTAACGACAGGTGTATATAAGGAGTCTGCTAATTTTTAATGCTTCGGAGCTTGCTAATTACTTGTTACTCGGAACTATTAGCTAGAGGCTATTTCGAAGACCTTGCCTGAGCTCATGCGATGTCTGGGGCCGGACTACGGTGAGGTAAAAACCCAATAGCAGGATAATACAAAGAGAGGAGGGATGTATTGAATTTACAACGAATCAGTAGGAGACATTCAGAATCTCATATCGTCGACTACACGAGTTGTTGTCCTCGAAATGTCTCGAAGTTCGCTGCAGTAGTCTGTGAACCTGGCGGATCGAAGGGACAAAGGCTACATTTTCAAACGTACAACCACCCCCCTGTATATATGCTTTATATACATGTGACGTCCCCTTTACCAAACACCCAACTGGTATCTCTTAACCTGTCAGCTTCTGAGGCTCGTCATCCGCATCCCTCACCGTGAACAACTGCCCAGGGTGATACCCTGAGTTGCCGAGTTCATCCTCAGGCTTGAGGGGTTGGAGGCGGATCTGAAACGTGCTGTATCAGAACCGATTCAAATCTGGACAATAGTCGTACAGAACGCTCAGCATCCGCTACTTCTTCACTGTACGGGTCAGTGAGTGCGTCATTGGTGCCAAGTTTCACAATACTACAGCAGTGGGTTTTCGTCATGCATTTCAGCTTCTTTATCAGGTTGGACATGGAAGTTGAAGGCTTACGTGTAGGCAGCATGTTTTTCCACATAGGTAAAGACGAACTTCTGAGCAGGTGGGTTGGCGAAAGCGAAGACCAGCCCACGGACGTATTCAGGCTCGCCATCCCGGACGTACTCATTTCCAGCACGAATTTCATAGACGGACTGTGTTCCATCAACTCTTTGGAGGGTAAACTGTTCATAAAATCAAGGTAAATTCCACATGACGGTGGGCATAACATCGATTGAGACCCGTACTTGAGGTGGAGGAACTCTAATCATGGGGTTGACAACAATCAGCCTGGTTCCGGGAGGCACCCTGGTAGCGATACCGTCGTCGGTGACAGCAGTTGTGCCGACGAATTGATCGCTAACCACAGAGCGAATGACCGCATTAGAAGGAAGACCAGGCGTGTCGGACATGATGGATATGGGGTTTGCAATGTGTTGATTCCAGTGACCGGCCCCAAGTAGGTCGTTATTTATCCTCGAAGATGAGAGTATTCGGCTTCGCTGATCAACTCACAGCCGGAGATCGTAATTACACACGATCCTCCTCAAATAGGGCGCATTGCTGGTGGACCTTGAACTTCTTGTACGTCGTATCAGTTGCTTCCATTAACCTTGTTCAGAAGGTCTAGGCTACCAAGGCACAGAAGTCACATCAGGGGCCTGTTGGACATATGCAGGAAGCGAGCGTTACACGACTTCCTGCCTCAGCGGAGGCAAACGACGCGCGAAGTCAGGGTTGCAGTTATCGCCTGTTGAGGAAGGGCACTTGCCCGGATCTGCAAGAGCATCTCACTCAGCACCATCAAGTGTCATAACTTGGCAGGTCCCTCGACTGGAATTCATCATCCACATCAAACCAAATCCAGTTTCTGTTTCTGATCGCATCTATATCCTTGCTGATGTTATTCGTTACCTAGTTCCTCATCCACTCAAGTCCGATAGTCCCCGTTAATCCTCACATATTCCTGCACGCCAAGTATGAGCACACCACCAGACTGTGCAATCAAGAGGAAACACCCACATAGCTGAAGTCACACGTCCAGTACTTCGCCAATTCCTTCCCGCCTACACCCTGCCCACCCAGATCCACAACAATCGCAAATTCGTCTCCTCCCAGTATCTCGGACGCACGTTCCTCGTCTGCACCGGCCGGCTCGCCGTGCACAAGCACAGGGAGTGGAGAAGGGTTTGCAGAGGACGCGGGTGGGACGAAGGAGACGCTCACAGAGGTGGGGTCGAGCGGAGTGCTTAGGGGTGTCGAGCCTGTTGATGAAAGGATGCGGCCCCAGCTGATGTATTAGAAAGCCCGTCCATCAGTAGTGTATTGTGAGCGGTTAATGTGATGAAACTCTTACTTGGCATCTTCGCCGTATAGGGCGGTTTTGACGAGTGCTGACGTGGAGATGGTGGATGCGACGCGGTGTGCGTCGGTGTACGATGCTGCGTTCTGTTGTTACGATTAGCGTTGGTGTATGTTCCATGTATGGTCAGAGCACATACCTCGACGCACACCTCGACAAACTTGGTCGCTCCTTCTCCGTCCCGCACAACAAGCTTCGCCAGGTCAATCGCGAAATCGGTCAGCTCGTCCCTGAAAACGCAGTATGCATCCGGATCTGTCTCCTCGTCAATATCCTCGATCGTGGTGCTCCGCTCCACTCCTGCGCCGGCACCGTTAGCAAGGGCAATGATCGTGTCATTCGTCGACATGTCGCCATCGATAGAGATAGAGTTGAAGCTGCGATCGACAGCATACGTCAGTGCACTCTGTAAGCTGCGCGGAGAAACAGGTGCGTCTGTGAGAATGAGACCAAGCAACGTGGCATGTAACCCTCCCACGGCATCTGGTCCTGCCATGCGCGGATGGATCATTCCTGCGCCCTTGTCCATACCAGCCATGCGGTACGTATCGCCCTTGAGTGTGAATGACCTAGCACGGAGTTTTGGGAACGTGTCCGTTGTCATGAACGCACGCGCTGCGGCGTCGTAGGCGGACGGAGTGGACGAGAGGGCGTATGAGGGCGAGGATGGGGAAGATTGGGCTTGGATGGCGGCAAGGATCTTTGAGATGGGCAGGTTCACACCAATAACGCCTGTAGACATGACAAGGGTCTCGTTCGTTCCGTCAAAGGAGACCCCATGCGAGCGAAGAAGTGCGTCGCCAGCTCGGACCATGGACCATGCATCCTCTGTGCCCTGCTTCCCTGTCACAGCGTTTGCGCAGCCGCTGTTCACGACAATGGCACGCGCACGGCCGCCGCTTTGGAGGAGGACGTCACGGGAGACGACGACGGGTGCAGCGCGGAAAGTGTTGAGGGTGAAGCATGCTGCCGCGGAGGTGGGGCGAGACGAGGTGGACAAGACGACTGCAAGGTCGAGAGGCGGTGGTGCACCTGGTCGGATTTTTTTGACACCTGCGTGTATGCCAGTAAGCAGGTAGCCTTTTGGGAGAATGTCCTGGGGTAGGGAGCAGTGTAGATGATCCTTGGAGGGAGTCGCCTTAACTGTGATGGTCGTTGTCGGGGATGTCGATGTCGATGTCGACGATGAGAACCGCTTGAAAAGAGCTTTTCTCGTCACCGTCCCGGCTTTCGATAGCCTGGTATTCGGGATCAGCCTAGCACACATCCTGGTTGCTTGTTATGACAGTGGACCCGAAGAGCCAGTCACTATTCACACATTTTGAGATTTTCTCGGACTCATGACTCACTCCAATAGCAACCAATAGCAACCTACTCGCATTTTGAAGTTGGCACATCGTGTCAGGGCACGGCAGCCTGCGTGCGGCTGAGCTGGTGTTAGGGTTATACTTTATATCTTGTACAGGAATCGGACCTCGCAGACAAAAGCACGAGGAAGGGACTATTTTTCCAAAGTGTCTCTAACTTACTAACAGGCTTACTTGTGGCTGAATGTTGAGCATAGTACAGGCAACGCAAATTGATTAACAGGGTGATTCGAATTCAGGTGGAAGACGGGGGCCATGGTGAAGATGATGCGTTGGGTGTTTTCAACTTCGGTATAGGTGGTCGCCATTCTATTCTCTGAGACTTGGCCCTAGGCTAGTACTTGCGGCATCGAAAGTTGGCTGTGATATAATGTGAGGGCCCTGGGATGTTGGTAGAGGACCAAATTCTGATCAAATGTCCCACTGATGCGGCTGCAGACCAGTAGAATTTCCCACTAGATTGATGGTGAAAAGGAACGGAGCATTCTATTTGACACTTGGCCAATTTCTGTTCGCTGTAGATGCTGCAAATTCAAGCTGTAAGGGTATTGGACCCGCGTAGTGCAAGGCGTTCAGGTGCCAAATCCCTTGCTTTATATTATGGAGCATCTTGTTGCGCTCAATTGATAACGTGGGCAATAAATGAGCACCATTACACACAGGTGTTCAATTATCCTCCGATTGGATTCCTTTTCTACGATGTCCTTGAGCGCACTCTAATCGTATTTAGAGTCCCGGACAAGACTTTGAGGGCTCACCCCGTTCATGTTTGAAATGATCTCGTGCTCCATGCACCTATTCTGGCGCCCTATTGGGATGGAAGACAATAAGCACTTGATTATCTTTCGTTTGGATCACATCCGATACAACTGACCATGCGCCAGCCGAAGAATTTGGGGATCGCAACCAAACCCAACAAGACTCACATTTTGACGAACGTGAGTCTCATTGAAAGCGAGTAATCGACGTGGGCACATTGCCACGCATGGAGAGGCCTGTCTGAGAGTATGCAAAACGGGTCGGAGATAACAGTGTCAGATGGGCGTCGCGACGAAAGTGTCGATAATGATAGTCGCCGCCACTGTGACCCTGATGCTGAACTTACCCCCCCTTCGCCCTCGAGGATCAAGGTCAATTGCTTAATGTGCAACAAGTTTTGAGTATCTGTGTGTGTATTCATGTGTGTCATATGACATGGTCATGTTGTGGCAATACACCTATGTAGGGGACCTCTCTCCAAGCGATGTAAGAAGTGTCGGTTTGACAGGATAAGGCGCAGGGAATAAATCAAATGTTAGAAGGATACAACATCTGAAGCACAAAAAAAAAAAGTCAAGAACGCAATGCGAGAGATGACGATGACAACGTACAACGCGCACACTAGCACCAAAGGCTCGTGGTGGGAGATTGGAGCCGAACTTTGACTTGACAACGCCGGAGTTCCCATGTGGACGGGTTACACGACTGTTGGATGCCACCATGGGCGGTCAGTTTGTTTAGAGAATGAGATGCGAGAATTGTAAACACACCCCCAGATAACACGGATTTTCGACCCCTGGATTTCCCGCTTCGCCCTGTAAACATATGCAACACGCTGGAAGAAGAAAATAGCGTCATAAAACAGCGGTTCACGAGAGACGGTGGATGTACGTACCTTGCCGAGGTAGAACTGAGCGTCTTCCTTGTTGGAAACACCCTCTATTTGAATGAGGGAAGTGTTGGGGCGGGTGTTGCGCTTTGCGCGCTTGTGTCCAAGGACGCGGCCCTTGCAGTAGAGTCTGCCATAGTGGGGAGCGTGAGTGATCGCTGTTCGTTCAAGCGGAATACGCCAGCAAGAGGTCCATCCATTCTCGACTGTATCCATCCATCATCCAAAACCTCGATACATGGCCCATATGATAGCTCCATCCATGAAGACGCAGACGGTCGTGCGCACTGACCTTGTCGAACCCATTTTTTGTCTTGAAGTGGTGTCGGACGGCGTAGATGATCGTCTTGAGTGCTCGGGGAGGAGACAACGATGATGATGGGAGAAATGTGACACCTGTCACAGCACAGTGACATGTGACACTATAAGTGAAAAACTTTGCTTCTTTTCTCATACACTAGACCCTCGATGCAGCTTATAGAGTTGCACTCCTCGGTGCCCCTGCAGGCGTCGTCGAGTAACGGAGCGATGGCAGAGAAAGCAGGGTTCCATGATATCTCTTTCGTGCTAGGTGCAATATTTCAGTGCCTGGCCCATACTACGTTGGAATCCACATAGTTTTCTGTTCATGTTTTTGCAATGCGGACTGGCAAGTTGGTACTCTCACCCTTGGTCAACAATTCCTGTCGTTTGTCTACCAGCGGTGAGTATGATTTACTCACTACCATTGACCAGCACAGTCAAATCGAGGAATCTTTTGCTTTACGCCAACGTTCAATGGGGTCACAACCGCAGGTGAAGACGACGACCCTTACCATAGTGATGCTTTCACCGCGATACTCGTTCGACATTACTCGTCATGTCCTCGACCCATGGAGGTGTCGCTCTCACGCAGGCTACTCCATGGCGTTTATTTAGCACTGCGACGTATAAATTGCTCGCAGTCCATAATTCTCATGGTCACGATCCCAAATGTAAGTCTTGTTTGGGTCGCTTGAATTCGGCTAGAGGTAAAGATCTGACAAAGGACCCCCTCAGTTGGGCTTTAATTGGGCGCAACAAGGCAGACGTTTAGGCCACTGTGGGGTGCACATCCTGCATCTACATCTACTAATTGCAACGTCCACCACATCACGGATGGACCAAAGTGCAAATCTCACGTTACCTTTTTTCTGGCATGAAGCCGGAAGACAAAGACTTGAAGGTTCGATCACAACTGATCACCTTAGTTGCAATTGGTTCTGGCAATGCGCTGCCTTGTTCTCGTATGTGCAACAACCCGGATTGAACTTATACTTTTTCAGCAGATGCTATCGCCGCTCCGCACATCAGCACAATCTCACCGCATGCTTGAAAGTGTCAACGGGTGCAAGCCGTCATAACCTATTCCTCCGAAGCATGTCTCCAATTGACGAGCGATGTCCCAGAGCCATCTATCCAAGCAAGGCGACAGTCTGTCCCAGATCAATGGATGGTGATGACATTCCATTTCCATAGACGGAGGAGCACATGGATATCGACCGCATTGCAAATCGTTTTTTGAAACTCATGCCTGCTACAGCAGAATTTGTCATCAATCCAAGCAAGATGATATCTACCACAGATTGTCCCAGATGGTTCAAGGGTTAATTTCTTTCCATCGACGAAAGTTTTTTATTTGCATTCTTCCTAACGTACCTCAGCTACAGTACTGGCAAATCTTGTGCCATAGTCCCACTTGAGTAAAGTGTACATGGATCCCCCCCGGAATCCGCATACTATGAGATTCGCTTCCACTTCAGTGGATGCCACATTGGTAGTGTAGCAATACCAAGTTTTGCTTGAGTTGACAACGTTGAACTTCCGCCATTTCTGATCGATACCTGTATGACGTAAGCAGTCATCAGACGCCAAACTCAAATATGATTCAGAGCGGGCAACGGTCATTTGCGTCACTCCCATGCGCGTATGTGCAACAGCTAAGAACCCGTTCTTTCTCCACGTCCATAATGCCAGCACAACCCCCCATCTACACCGCACTCAAAGTACCCACTATTATACCCCATCCCTCCGAACGATGTCTCCAATGGACAGACGACGGCCAACTCTGCCTCGCCACCAAATCAGCGGTATACATCTTCGTACGCGTGCCCCTCGCATGACCGCATACCCTTTTCTTCTGATCGCATAGAAAACGCATGGATGACGGCTATGATCCCAATGGTGTGGATAGTAGACTCCCGACCACGGAATCAACCTGAGCACGCCTGCAGAGCTGAAGCTGCCTATAGGCGACGACGTGAGCGAGAAGACGCTCGGGTGGTACAGGACGATGTTCGATACGTCGCGTATTCCCGAAAGGATGTGGGCGGAGATATGTGATGGTACGTCTTTTTTTGTTTTGTTTCTTGTTTGTGTCTCGGGGATACACAGTGCTTGGGGGTCGATCAACAGACTGGGGAGCTATCACGCTCGGATCGCTGGATGTTTCTGTTCGTGCTGTGGCGTGTTCTCCGAGCGCACTGTCCAGCCGCGGGAGGTACGTACGTACGTACTGACTTCTCTCTACATCGCACTAACTGGGGAGATCATTGGGTAACGGACGCATATACATATGTGCACGTAGATGTATTCTCGCGGTGCTCACCGTGCATGACGTCACACTCTGGGAAGCGACAAAAAACCACCTCAATGGCGAGTGGGCAATGGCAAGTTTCTCTGAGTGACAATGCAAGAAGAAGAAAAAAGGTCCTATGATCATTTCTAGATCGCCAACCTGACCGATTGGCTTGTCGATAACTTGACACACGACGGCGAAGTGGACACGTCGGCTGTTTTGAAAATCCAAACGACTAGTAAGTGTCACCCCCCTTTGCGCATCTTGCTTTCCACAGCTGATTTGTGCTCGCCAGGTATTTCATGGTCTCGTCAACCTGATTTTGGCGTACTCCCCAGTCCGTCAGTCGACGCGTCCATACTCGCTCTCGGCAGCCGTGGCGGTACGATTGCGCTGTACAGGTAGTGTCGTCATTTGGCCAACCTCGTATGTTGGGTCGGAAACCGACCGAACTTTTTAGATTTTGCGGCTATCAAAGCGAGGGCTCACGAATGGAGCCCCTCACGCTGTCGAAGCTGAGCGAGCAATGGATCACGCACCTGGCGTGGTCGCCGTGGACCTCGACGGAAGCAAATCACTGTCAGATTCGCCTGTCCTACGTCATACTTGCTGATCGACCCTAACCACAATCTTTAACCCAGGCGCAGCGATGCTGGCATACGCGATGGCGGATGGCGGTGTTGGCTTACTTCGAGTGGCACAGATGCTGGAGGCGCCCCCCGCTATTACAGGATTTGTTGCTGAATATGACCGCGACGAGAACCTACATGTTAGTGTCGAGCCACTGCGAGAACTCGCGTTTAGTCCCGACAAACGTGCCATCACCGCCCTCCAATGGATAAACGTTCCAGGTCGAAATGTAAGCCCCTCTCGTCTGAAAAAGAAAAAAAGAAAAGTTGTACATTCCTCATTACTGGCCACAGCCGATTCTCGTTGTGGCCAAGCCAGGCATCGTGCACCTTTGGTCCCTCCCATCGTCCCCCACTCACTGGCACGGAACAAGGACACTCCTGGTCCAGATGCAAAAATCGTCGGCCGGATCGTCCTCTTTAGAAACCGTTTCGGGCTTTTCATACATAGCTCACCGCGACATCCTCCTCATCACATTTTCGGACGGATCCTTCCACGCGATCCATAGCTTCTCGGTTGAGCCATCTTGGATGCCATCTTCTTGCGTGGCCGCATCACCCTCACCAGTGGAGGGTGCAGAGACCATCACGTCTGAAGCACTCACACAGGCTTCTCGTGCATTTTTCGTTCGTGCCAGTGCAGATGCCGGTGTGGACTATGCAGACGTCAACCGAACCAGCGGTTCGGTTTCGTATGATGCTTGCTCCACCTCGACCTGGATCTATGAGTGCGTGAACCACCATGTCTTTTTTTTTTTGGACATTCGTGCTCCTTGGGGGGGCTGTGAAAGAAAGCTAACCACAGTGTTTTAATAATTGTATAACAGGGTACTAAGACCGTCCGACTTTAGTTACAAGCACGAAGCGAAGCATGAATGCGTCCTTCTCACTGCACCGTTTTGGACACCTGATGATGAGACAATTTTGAGGATGGCGCAGAACACACTGGTTGGATCTCATTGCGGTAATTACGGGGTCTTTTGGCTGGCCCCCCCTTCCCTGTTCACAATACATGTGTGGGCACTGACGCGTCGTTCGTATGCACAGCGACTAGGGCAGCTCCAATGCACTTGCTCCGGCCAACACTTTTGCACTTGGGCAATACTGGCCGGTTTGCGCAGCTGTGCCCTCGTTTGTTGGAAATAGTGACTCAAGCTCTGCCACCGGACGATTGGAGGGCCATTGTTGTTCCTGAATGTACCCACGCCGGTCTTCGCGAAGATGGACAGTTGCATTTACGCACAAGTTTCAAGACGCATTTTTCCGGCTGGGATAGCTTGCTTCAGCTCCAAATGTGTTTATCGCTTGTGGATGGCTGCTGGGTGGGTAGGTGTATCTGTGACAAGGTGCATCACCCTAATCCTTCCAATACTTAGAAACTGTGTGAAGATCCACACATGCGTATTGAATGCGGCAAGGTCGCCCAGCAATACCTGGCTGAAATTTCTCATCGCGTGCTACGCACCATGGTTCGTCACCTTGCAGCCATTGTCATGGCACTCACTCGTATGTCCTCCCTTCCCCTTGTGACGCGATGTGAACGAGGAGAAGCTGATTCATAATTCGCCAATGTGACCGCAGCGGCCGATATTCCATTCGTGCTGAGAGTAGTAGTCCAGTCCCTTCTTCCCGGTTCACCTCCAGATCTATCTAGCGAGGCCCAAGCCTTGTCGGACAGGGTGAAAGCGGTGGTCGAGATCGATCCCAACATAGCAGGTCTGCATGAAGTGTGTCCAGCCTGCCACATCGGGGTGCCTTTGCAGGACATCACCCAGGCGACGTGTTTGAAGGGCCATACTTGGGGTGAGTTGGACGCAGTTTGCTTCGTTTTGTGGACGCCCCACGGTGGGGACCACTTGTACGAAAACGTGTGGGTTTATTTCCCTTTCTCCTTCTTCTATCTAGCTCGTTGCTCGGTGACGTCTTTCATTTTATCGACTTCGATGGTTCGAACCTGCATTGGATGTAGCCGCAAGGCGTTGCTGCCCGTGTCACAGAGCCAGGCCAAGGATGATGATAGTTGGATGCCCGTTGCAGCACGGAGCTGGATTGTGAAGGAGCTATTGGAAGCTGTCGAACGCTGTCTCTTCTGTGGAAACAGTTTTGTCGGTCTTGTGTAGACGGTTCTCGGCCGACATCGCGTCTAAGGGGCGATACTACTTCCCCCCCCCCCTTCGAAATGATATGAAATCAATGCCTCTGACCACGTTTTGGCATGAGCGAATATTTATGGAAACGGTTCGCAGATAAATTAACTACTGTAACACGGAATGCCGCTGTCGTAAAGCTTTATCAATGAATTCTTGTCAAGGCAGTCTTGGCTCGACCCATTTCCACGTCCCGCAGCTTTGTTCTGAGCCTCTGCAGTGCTTTTCCAAGCTGGTTTTCCCCCTTTCCGTCAGGACCAACACCCCAGAATGCATCCTTGTCCGAGTCCTATTTGTCGGTGAGCTTCGATAACGGCAGTGATCATCAATGCGGCTTACCTCGACGAGTTCAGCATCCCCCGTGGAGAGAAGCTCGTCCTTGAGGTGCGTGTTCTGCGTGAATTTATGCCATAGTGCCAAATCCATCTATATAAAACATCATGATGGGCCGCATCAGTGAATAATAATCCAACAACGACGCACCATTTCGATTCTGACTTTGAGCCAGTCTGGACGGGCCTCGGGACTAAACCTGTGGGCTTCATCGAACACGGCGCGTGGTCGTTGGGAGCATGTTCTCATGTGTTCTGCGAGCTCTGGGCGGTGAAGTAGAAACTAGTAGTATTGCACGGCATTATTAGGTTCGGAATGCGATACCTCTATACCTGCTCACCTTTAGTGATTGGAACAGATGCTCGCTTGTGGGGTATATTTTACCCTGGTATTCGACTGGGTCCGATGAGAAGTTGGTGAAACCATAGTGTGGATCATGAGCATGGTAAAACAGGATCCGCTTTGGCGACTGAGGCGCAGCTGGGACTGGGCGGGCCCCCACAGTCTTCAGAGCCCGCGATGGTGGGGGCGGGGATGAGAGTGTCCGGTCACGGCTCCCTGCTGCCCTCACGACGTTCAGACTCGTCTGAGTGATGCTTAGCTTGGTTTCATCCGACCCTGACGTGTATCCACCGAGATCATGGTGAAGCACCCTCTCGAGGCGCTTCTTGATCTGGTCGATCGTGCCGGATGTCAATGGCTCATCCGACGTGACGCGCATAGTCTGTACGATATCGACCTGATACGTCGACGGCGTTGCAGACCGAGACGGGGCACTGTTGTGTGTTCGAGTTCCTAGTATCGATGGTGTCAATGGCATTGTTCTTTCAATGGAATTTTCCTTGTTTTCACGGTCGGGTGCATGGCGCGACCACGTTGCATCCCCGAGGCGACGACCTCCGAGGGGTGTGGCAAACACGTGCGTGCCGCCCAAGAACACACCACCGAGAATGTCCTCTCCACGCAAAGCTCTACCGAGCTCAGGCTTGTGCGAGGTGCGTTTTGCAAGAACTCATCCCACGGTGTACTAATACGCGGACGGTAGATCTGTGGTATCAAAGCCAAGTACGTAGACATCTCGGGCGTGACACACTCGTATTGCGGTAGGACCTGCGCTGCTGCTGTCACCAAAAAATCGAAATCCCCTCCCAATTGTAAGATCAGGGGCTGTACTAACAATGCGGAGGATCTGAACCTTCGAGGCTTCTGCTCCGACGATCATGCAAGGTGCGTCACGCATCTCGTCGTCTCCCCTCGTGGAGGGGTGGGGGGGTACTACTACTCACTTTGCAACCACAGGCAGGGCGTAGATATCGGGCTCGTGAAAGGATGCATCCGGTGCAGAAGTGTACTAGTACTACCCCAGGGTGGGGCCAGCGGGCAGATGTGCGCCAGATGCACACAGTTCAAGGCGGCCGATGAATTACACATGTATGATATCAACGCATCGGGCACTGTGTGGAGAGAATGTGCGTGGTCGCGATCTGATGGGAATCGAGCATGCTGATCCTGGTGCACTGTCATCGACCAGTCGAACGAGAGTGGAATGATAGATGGAGAAATGCAGGCTCAGCAACGATCGAGAAGTTATTCGAAATATCGTATTCGCCTCAGGTAATCGTCGCTGAAAAGGAATCGTATGCGTCAGTGCCAATCCACGATCTTGCCTATCCCCCAGATGATGATGATGTACTATTGGTTATTAGCCAGAAGCTCAAGTCGAGCGGGGGCGTGCGACTGCTGCGCACATTCCACGCCTCGCAATGCATGTGTGACATGGGCACCAAAGGAACCGCTCTTTGCACCTGGTCCTCGTGCGGTATCTGCAACATTATCAAGTCCGCTTTCAAGGGCGTGGCATTCGGTGCTCCACATAACAAGGGACGGTGCGTGCGTCGTATACCTGACACAACGCCATCTTACTGTATCCGCGCATAGTCATGGGAATGGCCTCTACTCTTGCACCAATCCCTCTCGAGCAGACCGCTACGCAACATCATGCTTGAGCTCCCCATATCGAGTCATGATTGCATGCGACGTCGTCCTACCTCAACTTCCCAACAAAAACAACTCAGTTAGTTGACCTAAACCCTACGCTTCTATCTGCTGATGGAAGCCCTTCCCCCCCAGGTTCTGATGGACGACCTAGTGGTAGTCCGAGATTCGGCCGCTATCAGTCCTAGATACGTTGTGATGTATACCAGGGAGAAATGAATGAATGGGCCACAGCCTGGACTATCACTCCTGTCATACTACGCTGTGGAGCGGAGCTTGCCCAAGTTATACATTTAGAATCGTGATCTTGACGCTTCTTCTTTTGGTATGCTGGTACTAGTCGTATGTAGGAACCCGAAGGGATACCGACTACCGGATAGGCAGCTCGTTGCAAACTGCTGGTTCGAATACCTCCGTTTATGAACATATCCCGTAACGTGGCCTACCTCTAATACGGCTGGCATTGAGGATACAACGCGTCGCGTTTTGATCTGGTCCCTGAAAAAGAAATTCAAATTCGAGGAGGTTCTTATTTCATCTCGAACACAAAACAAAAAAAAGTCGTCCCACTTGACATTAATTGGCAGATGCCGGGGCCACTACTGAGTTCTGATCAAGGACGGAAGGGGTCATCCCTGTGCCAGAATCTATTTGAACGAGCCCTGCCGCACCCGATTTAGAATCAAGATAGGTTATTGCATCGGGCCGCCCATGTGGATAGACTTGCATGCCATGCCTGGCGTTGCGGGTTGTGCCGAGCCTCCAGGCTGTCGACCATGAGGCTCATCGATTCGATTCGATTTCTTTCTGAGTCTAAATCCTATCCACATCGACGACTCGCTCCCTGTGCGGACAAACCTGAATACTATCGAATCTCGATGGCGCAGAACGACTGCGAGGTGCGCAGTTTCTACGTGCTAATATTTGTGAGACACTTGCGCCAAAGCTGAAAAGGGACAGTAGAACTGCCACAAGAGAGCGAAATTCGGCACTCACAAATATTGTGGCCAGACATGTGCATCTCAAGCAGCAGCGAAACAAGCAAGGACTCCTGCTGCCAGCTCGCTACCCAATGTGGCCCAATCTTCCGGCGGCCATACTAACCGAGCACTGGCAGCACCCAACGCACCCCAGAAAGCGATCCTCTGCGCTGTGAGTCCTCGAAGTGCCGATCAGTCACGATCCATTACTTATCACCTTTGATCACATGCACGATCTGCAGTACTGTGGAAAGAAGCCAAAGTTCAGAAATTCAGATTATTGTACGAAATCCTGTGCAGCACTGGCAACCACCGCTGGAAGTAACCAAGCAACTGTACAAGGAAAGCAACCCGCGAAGCAAAACCTACCCAACGTCGTACGGCATCATCATGTATCCCAAAATAATTCTGGCCACAACGTGAAGAAAGCAGCCCAAGCCAAACCTCAAGTGACTGTGACCCAAGGTAAGAAAGACTTACCGGGCCGGTGGTTATTATGTCGTTTCCATTACTGAATATTAATGACCAGATGATGACTCTTCTGATTATCCGCCGAGCGATTCTGCATCTGATGAAGTCGACGAGGAGGAGACGGACCTGAGTGCCTACCCGACGGACTCGGAAGAAGAGCCGACCGCCCCCAGTGCTCCTCCTCTGGCGCCTCCCCCGGCGATCACAAAAGCGGGAAAGACAAATGTACCCGCCGCAAAGCCTGCTACTACATGTGCCATCCCCCACTGTGGAAAACCAGTTCACGTAGACAAAACGGGTGTCAGCACGGGTTATTGTTCCATCAAGCACCGAGAGTGAGTCCCAAAACAAATCACTCTCTTCCATCCTGGCATTGATGGGGGGGAAACGACGAAATTGAACAGGGAATCCGTCACATTGAAATTGAAGGCCCCCTGTATCTTGTGCAAACGCTATCCACAGAGTGACGCCGATTACTTTTGCTCGAAAACTTGCAGGAACCAAGCCATGTTGAAGACTTGACAGTGACTCTTGGAACTAATATGTCAACGGTATTGCTCAAAAAGGGTACTTGTATACGCAACAAGTGACTTACCATTTTACTACTATCCACTGGGCATCAGACATGAGGCAGACGATTTTTTGAGGAGATGGGATGGGAGATGCTGTCAAGGAGTGATGCATTCGAATAAGCCAATTAGCAATCCTGTATAGTAATCATGCTTACGTGGCGGCCTTGTGCCCAAATTTTTCACCGCATGCATTGGCAAGCCTGATCCCAAACTATCGTCCCTTGGCCTGTTCCTGCAACGCTGCACACTGCACACTGCACGTCGACGCATCACACGAAAAACGTTAGGCTGCCACAAATAATGGGCCGTATACGTCGCTCTCGAACCCACAAATCGCAGCGTGACATCCACAGAGCGTCCCGTACCAGAGTGCGCATCGTCCCTTGGGGACTTTTTCAATCATTCGTGTTTTTTTTTTACAGAATCTTGACTCGTTTGACACTCGTTTTCCAGGCTCGCACAAGAGATCTCGATCAGATACAGCTGATCGACCTCGATCCAAAAGTATGTACGTCTCAGCCTGACTCGTCCACTCGAGAGTCTCTCTCGGTGGGATGATGCGTGATCATATATGTATTGACTTTCATTTCTCGTTGCGTGTGCCCTATCTCAGAATCGTGCCGCACTCGAGGCACAACCACTCGATTTTGAAAAACCCGGTCTGGCGCAGCACTACTGCGTAGAATGTGCGAGGTGAGCTGAACTGGGTGCAGTGCATGATTCATATTACGCCCAGACCGCTGATTCAGCGTTCGTGCACCCTTGTTCAAGGTATTTCGAAAGTGATGCTGCACTTCATTCACATTGGAAGAGCAAGGTACACAAGAAAAGGTGCCGAGCGCTCAGAGAACCTGCATACACTATGGAAGAGGCCGAACGTGCTGCAGGTCTTGGCAAGGAGGGACCCAAACGGACATCTGAATCGAGTATATTAATGTCATGATGTTGTCTAGTACATATCTATGTATGTATGTATGGCTTTCTGTTTCCAACATGTGCACTGCCTCCAACGGTGATGTGATATGCTTAGAAGCTCATGACGAGCTCCACCACACCGCAACGTTGATACATTTCATATTTCTCTACAACCGTTTTAAGAACGGTAAACAAGGATGCAGCATACATTAGCCTATCGGTACAAGTGGACAATGAAGATTACCTAGTAAAGCCCCTATTGCACAAAACATAATAAATAATCCATAGCTCTTCACAAAGTATTTCCCGCAAGAGTTGCGTTGGACGATGATCTACCTGCTAACCAGATTGAAGAGAAAATACTGTCATCCGATCACCCTCTGGATGTTGGTCGTAAAATGACGAACTCTCTGATTTTGCATCAGGCTCCGGTGGCGCTGACGTGGACCACAAACGAACTGCTCCGTCATGACTGCCTGTCGCAAACGAGAATGGATCGTCTGTTGCGTAATTCCACGCAATACACGTCAGATCTAGTGCACTTGGAGGTGGGCGTATACAGTGGAGAAGCGCCGCAGTATCTCGGTCCCAGATGTGTATGTCTCCAGCTGCGGCAATTCGTCAGAATATGTCAGGCGATGAGAAACGAACGAACCTTTTCCGGCACACCATACGAACTGGTCATCCCTCCCTGCAAAGTAGCATGGGCCTGCAAAGTCAACATGAACTTTGAGAACGAATGTATGTTTCGGGGTGAGGCGAGAAGTGAGGCAGTTGTTATCTCTGTCCCTGACAACCTCTACCTTCCATAGCTGGGGAGGGGCCTGGTAAACAAGGACAAAGGTTGAAAACAAAGTCGCTAGGATTCGGGGACAATACCGACCTTTTCGGGAGATATAAGGACAACGGAAGCTCTCCTTGCCATGGTGACATCGCGAACATCATTGGCGAATGGGGTTTGGCTAAACGACTAATCAAAAATTGAGTCTGCACCCATAAGCCTAAACGCACCTCTCTTTTCTTTTTCTTTCCATGTTGTAAACTGTCATGGGGAATATTGAGCGGATACTAGAAGGTCATAAACGAGCCATACCTATAATGCGCTTCTCCACTCTGGTGTGCCGACTAGGATGAGGCCCTTCAGAGGATGCGATAGACGGCCCCACGCCGACCAAACGCACACAGTCCTCCGTGACCGCGACATTATGAAGCCGAACTTGGCCAAGATTGTAAGTATCCAGTACCTAATGACATGTGGTAAGACAAAAAAGCTACTGAAGGATGTCAGCACTTGCACCTCACCTTCCCGGTCAAATCCTAAACGCGTGTCAGTTAAGATCACCATGGAACACAGACGATTTTACGCACCAGCTTGACAACCTCGCTTCCTTCGACAGAAAGGAAAGCTGATCATGACCCATCATGAAAAAACGCTCAACATGGAACGCGTCAGGGATCTTACCGTCACTGTTTGGGAGCCAGACGATGGACTGGATACCATTCTGTCGTTCGATCGTTTTTTTGCATACGCCATCCTGGTGAGAAAACCCGATCAGCACGGCTATCTCCCTATTAGGCAGAAATCCACATTACCTCAGTCCACACTTTTACGGAACGCGTGAGCCGAGTCAGGAGCGTCCGGCCATTAGGAGACCTATGCACTATCGTCAGCAAACGCGAAACTTGACATAATGCGCTTACTCACCAAGCGACTTGGCCAATGAAACCTCGTACGTGAACAAGAACGCGGTGGGTGGCAAGGTCCCCGCTCTGCCCTACCCGAAATATGACTGACGTCCTGTCCCAACTACAGCGAATGTGAGCAAGGCAAAGAAGAAGAAAAAAAATTGGCAATCGCACCTAGATGTAGCCAGATATTTCCCGTTGGGTGAAAACTGGAGATGACGCACAAGAGCCTGATGTGCAGCCAGTTCTTGAATAGGACCAAGCATCTTCAGCTTTTCGATATTGGTCGCCATACGATGGTTTCGCAGCGCTTGCACGTTCGGATCCGCATATCGACCTGGCGATGTAAGCTGTGGAGTTTCCCAAGCCGAGTCTCGTCTTGGAGACATCGGACGCGTAGTGCCAGTGGTTTGAGTAGATTGAAGCATGATCACAGTGCGAATGGCGTTCACGAAACGTTGCCTGGCATGAGACTGTCCGGTAGCCACACTGTCCTCACTGCGTTCGTCTGCGGACATCCGACGTTCAGTGAGATCTGAGCATGAAGAAAAGGCTATTTCTTGATGTTGCATTGGTGCTATGGACTCTTGTGTGTTGTGACGATAGTGTGGAGGAGGTATGGGGTGGCGGGGAACCCGCGGTTGATGTGGATCGCTATAGAATGGCAGCTCATCTTTCTCCGGGTGGGCTGGAGTTACATTTACCCAGTCTACTAAACGTTTGAATCTTGCGAAGACGGCTGCGATACATCCCCATAACCAATCGGTGACAAAGCGCAATGCTCGAACAATGCGAAGGTCCGCAATATGGCCAGCGAACTCAGAAATTGCATCTCCAAGCCACTTCTGACCGCTGTGCTGAACAAATATCCACCGCTCAGACGCAAACCATGCTGATACAGCAGCGAGACCAAAGGATGTGACGACCTGTTATGAGGAGTAAGGGTGAGACGAGGCTGTGGAGCCAACCAAGCATCGACTTGCCGTTAGCACGGTGATTATGGTTGAGGTTACGGGTCCCTGTAAGATAAACGTCTCAACAAACATGTGAAAACTCCAGTGGCGTAGCACACCCACCTGATGAGAGGAGTAGGTGAAAAGCATGAGGCCTGACGAGAAACAGGCGACGGACATGACAAGGAAGACAAGCGGAGATCGTTTAATCCATATGAGCACCCACCACGGCACCCTGTGCCCAGGAGAGCGGCTCAATGATGCAATTAGCACAGGACATGACGCAAAGAAGTAAAAGAACCGCTTACTACATAGCTTGCTTCCACGTTAGTCCGAGGAGACTATTCACAGACGCAGCTATGCTGAACACCAATGATGAAAACCAAAAGGCATTGACGGCATCCGCAAGCACAGTTCCTGTGCTCGAAGATGAGAATTGCAAGGTTGATGCAGTCACGGCCGAGAAGAATGTTGCGACTGTTGACAAGTTCAATAGATTGGCTGCAGCGTGTTGCTGATGGAACCTGATTGTAGGAACACCTAAATAAATAAAAGCTTATCAGGACAGTGAAAACGATGCACTCCCTCACTCACCGATCTCGATAAACATAGATAGTGTGACAGTAATATTGTCAACGTGATCGCCAATCTCACTGGTCAAGTCGTGTACATAACGCTGGACAGCAGCTGATCGAAACTGGCCTAAACGCAGAGCTGCTGAGTTTAGACGTGATGAAGAATGTATAGGAAAAGCTAACTTTTATACTCGTCGAGGCACGAAGCCCAATACTGAACGGGCAGGCATTCCCTAAGTTGTCGTTATGGAGGCATTGAGCTGTGACACTCACTTTCAAGTCTCCTTCAAATGCCTTCATCGATTGGTCAACAGCTTCGTCAGTGAATTCTGGGAATTCATTCAGACAATTGAGGAATGTTACGACATCTCTGGCAAAGCTCTGAAATTGAGACGGTAGTGTTTCGGGTTGAAGGTTATCCTCTAGAATGAGTTTCGTAACAGGGGGTGGACGGTGGATTCGCCAAGTTGAGTGACGCCGTTTCCGGTCCATTAAATTCGGGTTGAGGAGGGATTCCTTTGGATGTCTAGTAATTTTCCGAGGAAAGAGAGATGCAGCGTTCTCTCGGAACAAGAACAAAATTTTCGTAAGTCGTTCCCGTAGTTTAAATGCCGAAGAGAGGATGCCAACAGAGCTCCCCAGTTGACGGGCCGCGTTAGCAAAGTTGCGAAGCTATCAAAGGTGATGTCAGATTACTCTAACACGGCGAAGACTACACAGACCTCCTTATCCAGATTCTCCACTCGCCTTTGAAACCACTTAGTGGATACGCTGGGCGAAGGGAGATGACTTACTTCTCGAACTTGAAGAACTGCTCCGCCCCTGCTGCCTGCAACTTTTCCTCCGCCGTCATAGCTGTAGGTAAAGGTTGCCACAATAGATGGAGGAGGATGGGCATTACTCACGCTCACGCAACTCGTCTTCTGTAGCCGGAGGAGGGGAAGTAAGATCTGGAGCAAGGTTCACTGTCAGCCTCACGACTATATAAAATGGGTAACGAACCTGCTTCCAGTCCACCATCCTGGGTCAACTCTGATAGAAGGTCCACCAGGCTCAATAGTGTTTGCTTCCTTCTCGGGTCCGCGTCGAAGCGGGAAGAGTAAGTGCCAGGACTTGACGCTGAATCGTGGAAGTTGCGAAAAGCCCTGCGGCTGTTGCCTGCAGACCTGGCTTGAGCACTTCTGGACCGCGACCGTGGCATGTTTTCCCGCGTACCTCGATTCATGGGTGACCGCGAGATAAGGACTTGTTATAAGCCGGAGGTAGTGGCAGAAGACCTTGTCAGAATAGTTGGAGCCTTAAAGCAGGGATCGAAAGAAAGGTGAATGAAGATGCTGTGACTTTGAAATATGGATGAAACTTGGATTGTTCTGGCCATGCTCCTCATGCAGGCATCGTTTGATGGGCAACACGAGATTCATTCCTCCGCCTTTTCTCTCCGGTGCGTGCTTAGTGTTACGAGAAGGTCCTGAACTACTCAGCGAATCGAGCCAGCGCGTAATTGCCTTAAGGATCCAAGCCGAAAAGGACGACCCTGGCTCATGGTGGTGACTTCGGTGAGGGGTTACTCACCAAGGAGTTAATTAAAAATCTATCTCGGTGCACCACCACCACGCTCCACGCACGTCTGCGGCGTACATAAAGACAAGTTTTAGGAGGCCGTGGCCTTGTTCAAGACAGGATATGGTAGAGAGTGTCAACGTAAAAGAAAATTGACGCCATGACCATGAGTCCGATGGGATCTGAGGTGCTGATACAACGTGTCCACGAAGCGCATGAAATCACGACAACAGTTGTGATAGACTGTCATCGAGCTTCGCCATCATGGGCTGGGGCAAAAATACTATAGTGAACGCATCACGGTGCCCTGGGACAGAGTTGACAAGATCGGTGGACTGGGGCGCGCTAGACGTGGTGGGGAAGACCGTGAGCGGAGGAACAGACGTGTGGGCACACGCTCGGCAGGCACGTTTTCCTAGATCGCATTGGTATCTCTGGTGCGAACAGTGGTAGATAGTAGACAAAGCGGTGTCAATGGACTTCTCGAGCCGCAGCGAGAAGACCTTGCAGACAGACGTGTGAGCGGCACGATAACGGCTGTATAAAGAACAACCTTGGGCGATTCGTTGAGATATTGCGGCCGATGAGCTGCAGGGTCGTGACAGCGGTGAGGAAGCAAAGTTTACTACAACGACTACTCTTGATTATCCTAGTACTACTAGTCTGGCACACGCCATGCGCATTCTCTCGTGGAATATCGTGAGTCCGCCACGGGTCCCATCTACTAATCCTCTAACCGCGGCTTTGCCATTAGAACGGTGTTAGGACACTTCCTCAGTACCATCCGTGAGTTTCGGTTCGTTATCTTCTCGCCTCGAGAAGCTTAGAAGAACTTCGCACGAGATGGAACGCGTTCAAAACATTCAAGGAGATTTTAATGCATCTCCGGGCAGACATCATTTGCTTCCAAGGTATACGTTACTCGTTCTTTTCGCATGTTCATTGCAGACCATCCGACGCGCGCAATTAGAGATGAAATCCTCGCGAAGCAGTCTTGACCGCAACGTTGGCACACCTGATCCCTTTGACGGATTTTTCTCCTTCCCCGCCAACAAAGGCGGGTACAGTGGTGTTGCCATCTACACAGACTCTCGCAGGCTCATTCCCCTCAAAGCGGAAGAGGGTCTGTCAGGGTCCGTGCAGCCAAAGCCTCCGCTTAGTCTGGAGGACCATATCTCGCGTTCATATCCTTGTGCCCATGAAATGAACCTTATGCCAGATGAGAATGCCGACATTCCCTCCGATTGGACGTCTCTCGACGGCGAAGGCCGAGCCCTCGTGCTAGATCTTGGCCTGTTCATCCTTATCAATGTTTACTGCCCTAACGAAACATCTGATGCCCGTCTTCCGTTCAAAATGAATTACCACTTTCTGTTGCAGGAGCGCGTCAACAAACTGATCTCCGAAGGCAGAGAAGTAATCGTAGTGGGTGACATAAACATATGCTCAGCTCCACTCGACCACTGCGATGGTCATCTCGCCAGTAACGCAGCAACGTTTTACGATCATCCCGCACGCGCGTGGTTTCGTGACTGGATTGGCCCGAACGGCTGCATGTCCGATGTGTTACGAATGTTTTGGCCCGATAGGAAAGGGATGTACACATGTACGACGCACGATTTTATGTTTCTTGGCCACCATACATACGTGTTACATTTTCACAGGCTGGAATACCAAAATATGTGCTCGGGACACGAACTATGGCACCCGTGTTGACTACATCCTGGCGACGCGAGGGATCCTCCCGTGGATCAAACATGGTGACATCCAACCTTCCGTCAAAGGCTCTGACCACTGTCCGATGTATATTGATCTTCATGACGAAATCACGACCGACGCTGGAGTAAAGCTCTCTCTTCGTGAGGTAATCCCACCGCCGCTCGACAACGGGGTAGCAGCACGCCCACGGCTCGCAGCCCGCCGCTGGGACGAGTTTTCCGGAAAACAGATGTTATTATCCACATTCTTCGCAAGAGGGGCAAAGGTGACAACAACCATGGGTGTCTCGGATTCGGCATCGGGATCGCCGTCCACGTCGCCTCTACAGGCGTCGGCTATCTCATCTACTGAGTCAAAGGCCACCGGGGCTGTGCCGCCAGACTGTGCAGGGACCCTAGATCTGCCCAACGCATCCTGCGAATCTGGGCCGCCACGGACCACATCCTCAAAAGCCAAATCGCCTGGCATTCCAAAATCGGGTTCCCAAGAGAAACTGCTGCTGCAACAACGACAGACACCCCCAATGCCGCACACAGCTCCCCAAAAACGCAAGTTGGCTGATGTACCCACAACGCGGGCTAAACCTAATAAGAAACTCAGAAATGCAGCAGCAGGTTCAGCGGCGGGAAAAGGCACGCTGAATGCATTCTTCACTCAGTCATCCCAGTCCCAGTCCCCATCACAAGCATCACAATCTCCGTCACCCCCATCACCCCCATCACAATCTCAGGAGCACAAGATTACCGATGATCCGCCATTGCCGGACGTTGATCCTTCTGCGGCTAGTAGCTCTCTCGCATCAGATTATCAACTAGCTCTCCGCTTATCAGGCATTTCTCACTGTCAGGACGACGATGACTTATGCACGCCTAGGCCCTCCCAGACTACATTGTCCCTGGCTGACTCGGCTGCAACAGACTTGGGATTCAATTTAAACACCTGCCCCGCAGATGCAGTCCCCATGAGAAGTAAAGCTGCGTGGTCCAAGCTCATGGCACCTGTCGAACCCCCAAAATGCAACGTCCACTGTGAACCCGCCAAGCTCTATACCGTGAACAAGCCGGGTCCTAATAAGGGAAAGACCTTCTTTCTATGTTCTCGGTACGTACTACTTGCCCAAGGCTTTCGCATCATCGTTCCGCCCTCCCGTGCGGATCGCTATCTCTTCCTCCCATTTTCGTCCATTTCTTTGCCCCTCCGGTCAACTCCGTTGGCATTGTTTTTTTTTTTTTGCGTTTGTCTTTTTCCTTGCTTATCCATTGGTTTATGCTTATGACCCACCTTTAAATCCCCCTATCCACATCCATTCTCCATACTGAGACTGACTGTCAACACGGTGTATGCATACTTATTACCACTTTCAGACCGGTAGGCCCAGGTTGGGACAAGGGCAAAGGGGAACGGCCACGTGACGAAGTCAACCACGCGTATCGCTGCAACTTCTTCAAATGGTCGGCCGACGTGAAGCGGGAGTCGTCGACCAAGAGTGTCCATGATGGCGATCACGGCGACAAGAACAACATGTAACCCGCCGGCGGCTCCTACAGCTGTACGCACCACTGTATCGCTTACCGGGGGTAGCCTGTTCGCCGGGTGACAAACCCTTACTCGACGTCATCTCGCTACTTCAGTGCACTGCGCGTCGGAAGGCACCGATGCTTCAACCGCATCGGATCTCACTGTTATCACTCATACCATACATAACTTGCGCTTCGGCTTCACGATCAGAAATCGAAGTCGATGGCGAAAGATGGACCTATACAATAGAGCGATAATATAAAACTACCAGAACGGACTCGTTCCCTGGCAGGGTTGAGAGTGGAGTGCTCTAGTCCTCGAGTGGCCGAGTGAAAGTCACTGCGCGCGATTGGCATTGGGAAACGAAGAGCGAAGAACACCGAACAGAGGCCGGAGCATCGACAAAAGCAAATCAAGACGAGAACAGTGGAGTAAAACGAGTGTGTGCATGAGTCACCAATCATCTCCGCGCTAATCCACGGGTACATATCACCAAGCCTCCTCTCAAGTCGGATTAACCCGTCCCGCGGAGCTGCTTCTTGGCCGTCCCAATCGTCGTATTGTTCACCTACAAACGACAAACATCATTCATTGTCCACACGATTACGATCGCGATCGGAGAGTCAATAGGGGGATAGAGAAAAAGGGGAAAGAAACGAGACAAAGGTGAAGAAAAAGAAGAGAAGGAATACTTACCTTGGTAGCAAACCTTAACGACGTTAGCGACTCCCCCAGATGAGCTGCTAGAGGTGACAAATTGAGTATCATCTACGAGCCAAATCCAAATACATAGGTTAGTGAGCTGTAGAACAAACACGACAATGCCACGCAATAGCCTTGACAATCCACCGCACGCACGTACGGCAGGTGTGCGTGCGTGCGGTACGCCACGAACCACGAACTGGCACGAACCGCAGATACGGTGGCGGCAGTGGGTGGAGGAGTAGTGGCATGATTGTCGTTGAAAAGGAAAGTGAAAGTGATACACACCAGTGTCTTCGAGTTCCCGCTCAGCGAATTTTGCAAAAGATACGTGAGCTGCCCAAGGTCCCGAGTCAAAATCATTATCGCAATGACGTATGATGTATCAGTGGAGTGGAGAAGGAGTCAAGGCATTTTCATAATGACGATGGTGGCGGCGGTTATTACCATGGCGAATCAGTTAATGGGCCAGCAGGAACAAGCCCGTCACCAAATACATCGGCCATGTGCAAACGCCACGAGATCATCGACAATCGTAAACAGAGCACAGGCGTTAGGAAGAGGAGAGTTACCAGCAAGAAGAGACACAGCGTCAGCAAAAGATCAAACCAGCGACGGACTTTCACAAAATGAAGAAGAAATGAAACTCAAAGCCAAACGAACGCGGACAGCAACCAATAGTGCAGAAACCGCAAGAAACAGGCGAGGATAGGACGCAGGATGATGGCAAGATGCACAACAAACGCAGAAGAACCTCCCAAAAGAGACTCACCTTTGAATTCCTATACGGCACATGCTTCTCACCAGCCCCCCTCGACTCCTTCTCCCCCCTACCACTCTCTCCAAGAGCAGCAATAACATCCCCCAATGCACTTAAACTCTTATTAATGCTCTGTGTTTCCTTCAGCCTCTCCTTATCACCCGCAGCACCACTCGCACTCAACCTCTCACTCCCCGCCAGATCGACCAGATTCAAGCATCCCTCACATCGCGTGCCGGTTTGTTCATTATACCCCGATACGCGTAATGTAAATACGGAATGAGACCGCGAGGAACGAGAGTTCATGAGTGTTGCTGCGACTGTGCGGCGAGAGTTGGCGAGCTGGAGGAGCGTAGTAACTTGATGGGGTGTGGAGAGAGGATGGACGGTGACGTCTGTTACGCGTGTGGAGGGTATGGAGCCGTGCAACTTTTCGTGTTTGATGTCGTGCTTTTTCTTATCGAATTCGCCTTTGCCGAGAAGGTCGTTGATAGTTTCATTGTACTGCATGGTGTGCGTGCCATGAGCGACAACATTTCGTCGCGTATGCAGTGCGAAGGACGTACAATCTCGAGAAATTGGCCTTCTAGTTTGTATTCCCATCCTCTATCCCGGAGGGTTTCTGCTGCTCGGAACACCTCATTGACTGCCCGAGGTATCATTCCCATTGTTGCCTCTGTCTATCGCACCAGAGTTAATTCGAGCCACCCACAGTGCGAAAGCACGCACCGAACCACCCTCCATGGTAAATGACTTGCCAGAGCCCGTCTGGCCATATGCAAATATACAAACGTTGTACCCATCGACACAGCTCTGCGCAAGTAACGATATCTCCTCAAACACCTCTCTCTGTGTGGCGTCTGGTTCAAATACCTGTGGAAAGACACAATCAACAGGCGCAAGAAGACTTCTGAAACATCCTACTCTGTCAAACGCGAAACTGTGAAGCTCCTTCCTTTCCTGTCCCGTTGCGCTCGAACTCGTCGACGAAATAACAATCTCGCGGTGATCCATCTGATCCGGAAAGGATATATCTGCAACAGCACCTCTTTCCTCGCTCCCGTCCGTTGATGATCCCGACCGTCGCAATCCCGGTACGACCGGAGCCACGAGGTCATGCGAAAGAACGGGTCTCACGCGACAAAATACGCGTATGTTTCCCTTGAGCTCCTGGACCATATTGTGCAGTTTCCTTCTCACCATTTCCGCCTCCCTCGCCTCCCTCTCCAACTGTTCGATCTTTCGCCTTGCATCTGCGTACTCGAGTGCGCTCTTCCCTGACGCGTACGATACTGCGTCCAGCTGCCTTTGCAAGGCAGTCTTTTCCGCCTGAAGCGCGTCAATCCGCGCGTGCAGCGTCACCTGCCTATTCGCATGGACGAGTATGGTTTGGGAGGCACACTTGTTGCTCGTGTTGCACGCGTTCGCGATGTATACCCGCCAGCTAAATGGCAGATCGTGGTTCGCCGTGCGCGATTGTGGACAAGAAGGCGGTTTACCCAACCGTTCGTGTAACTTCGTCACGTTGCAATGAAATACGGTAATACCGTTACAACTTGGTGCACCGTTCACTGCTCATTGCACGTTGCAATGAGTGAAGGCAAATTCACGGAGCTTGACCAGCTGGGGCTCAACGCTTCAGACCTAATAATTAGCTAGTAATCTCATAATTTTGCTGTAAAGTAATCGCGCTCTGATTGGCTGAGAACATTGCTGTAGTAGTTGCACAGTTCGAAGTGGCACCAATTCAACTGCCACTTCGGTTCACCTCACCTCACCTCTGCGGCAACACTACGGGCAAACCACTGAAATCATGTCAGAACGTAGCAAAAAGAACCACTTTCTCACTTTTTCTCGTAGAAAAAATCAGAATCTTGCTGCCGAGGTGCTTTGGGATTCACTCCTTACTTAACCGTCGTTCTTCAAACTAACCCCTTCGAAGGGACAGCAGGGATCATCTGGGGACATCCCTCGTACAAGCCAGCCAAAGAACAGGTTTTCGGATGCCTTGGTTCGTGGTCGCGAGGTACATATGCACTTCAATTATTCTAAATGCCCGTACTGAAATGCCCCGCAATACAGGTGTTATTCGGCCTCTCCCGCAGCTCCTCAAGGAACATTCTCAACGAGCAAAACCCTGGTACAATCAATTTGGTAAGTGCAGTTGCGCATTGAGGCTATCAACCACGTAGATTGCGCAATCCCGTCCGCAGGCAACAGTCCCTACCCCCGGCATATCCGCAGTACACATTCCGCTCACGGAGAGTCAAGTTGTATGTTATCTTGTATTATCCTCTGATCGCTGTGGTGACACAAAACCCAGGCCGTCGATGCCGACGTCGCAACCGACCATGGTACCGCAATCAGCGCTAGTGCCACCCCTGCACAGTGTGTTTCCGTCTCAGCGGTTGAGGTATTGACAGACGCGCCCC
>Ga0307516_10000370_pt1 | contig 58864 bp, 67 predicted proteins | sample 19_EM_MG_FD_203310 | JGI IMG/M metagenome (GOLD analysis project Ga0307516, IMG submission 203310) | Populus trichocarpa ectomycorrhiza microbial communities from riparian zone in the Pacific Northwest, United States - 19_EM | ecosystem: Host-associated > Plants > Roots > Unclassified | place...
AGCTGGTAGAACCTCGAGGCGAGCCTCTTGGTGCTGTCGGCCACCACCCTATCGGGTTTCTGGCTCTTCGGCATGCGGTACTTCGTCTTCGAGGTCCGACCTCCAGCCCACTGGCGTGCCTCCGCCCGCCGAGTGGTCGGTGAAAACCTTGGATGGCGAACCTTCCAGATACTGCCGTAGACGGCTCACTGCCCGTGCCAGGCAAGCCATCTCTAGCTCCGATGCCTCGTAGCGGGTCTCGTAGGGAAGTGTCGCTCGCGATATGTACAGAATCGGTCGTTCCAGCTTCTGCCCGGGGCCTGGAGGTTTGGTCCGGTGGGAGTATACGTTCGGTTTGGTTGATTCGGTTGATTTGTTTAGCATGAGTGATACTGTTATCGCTTCCGGTCTGCAGGATCGAGGCATCGTATTCGTCACATAACTAGTTATAGAGCGTGGCAGGTTTTCGAATTTTTTCCCATTTGTCTTCGTCTGCCGCGCTTGGCAGTCTCTGTGTTCGATGATTCACAGGGTTGTCGTCCGAAAACGTCGTCTTTCGGATCTGATGCTTTGTCGACATTTTGTACCGAGATGACGTCATGGATTCCGAGATTCGGTGGTATCTTTAGACGTAGTGCTCGTCCACCAGCCAGTATCTCCAGAATTTCATAGGGAGGCAGTTTCTGAGCGCCCAGCTTATTTCGTTTTATAATCGAGACTAGATGCCTGTCCAACCGAATTGATACGAAGTCTCTGGGCTTGTACTCTGGAAGAGCTAAATGAGTCTTGTCGTAATATGCGTTATAGGTGGTGAATGACCTTGCTATGGCCTCTTTCGCGTCTGCGAGGCGCATCGACACATCTTCCAACCATTCCGATGCTGCCGGATTTTCGTGCGTTGGTGGTGTATGTGGTCTCAATATGCGTTCGACGATGTTTTGCGGCTGTGCGTATAGCAGCTCATATGGTGAGAACCCAGTTGGGGGTCCGCATAACGGCGCATACGCTCTTGCGTCGCACTGGACAAGGACCTTACGAACGACATAACTGGAAAATACAGACAGAGCAGAGGCTGCTCGTCCCGAAGAAAGCCAGCAATTCGGTAAGTCTCCGACAGGGGGGACAGCAGAATCGAACACATACAGCTGATAACCAATGAGAGGCCGTGCAATATACTGGCGACCGCGGGCCGCCGAGACCCGAACAGAACAAGGACGGCGGAATGGAAGCGGAGTCGAGGTTTTGCAGGCTCGCTTCGACGATAGTGGGTACACAGGCGCTCTTCGAGACACGGGGGAGAGACTGAAATGGTCGAAAGGAGGGTGATGAGCAGATCGTTGAACTGCCTCGTGGGAAGGGGCAGGCAGGCGTTGAGCGGAGGGGCAGGAGAAGCGTGTCCGGGGGATATGGAGGAAGATGGAAGACGGGAGAAGGAGTAGGTGAGCGAGATGGAGGCAGGAGGGAGCAGAGGAGAGTGTGCGATCGATTATCGTAGGGATCAACAAGAGGAGAGAAGATGAGAAGAGAGTGTGTGATGTGGTGCGCGGCCGTGGTGCTTTGCGGTGAGGTGACGAAGAGAGGATCAGGTGATCCAAAGATGGAGTGGAAGAGAGGGACGAATGGAGGAGGAGGAGGAGGAGGACGGACGGGGAAGGAAAGGCTTATATAGGGTAGAGTAGAGCAAGTTTGCTGACGGAGCGTGAGGTGTTTGTGCGACCTACGTTTGGCTTGGGCTTCAAACACAGTGCTGAGCCGTACAGTCTAGTTGAGCGAAAAAATACACGACTCCTCCTGCCGGGGCCCCACGCTGCTGTATTGAGAGTCACCCGCAGTTTGTGGGAGCAATAGGGGTGAATGATACATGGGGAAAGAAAGTCTTCTTTAAGATTCCTTGTAGCTGGCGAAGACATAATTCGTGGGAAACATCTCTGTAGAGTCCTGGCTGGTTCCTCCACACAGTTGGGCCACATTTGACCGACCGTCCTCGACGATACCTTATCCGTGGGCTACTATGACCTCTCTCTTATGTCCTCACCGAGCCTTCCGACTATGTACCCGCCACCCGGACTCCCGGTTCTCGACGGGTTTCCGACCCCGAGGAGACTCTGGCTGGAGATCTACCCGTGTGCACTGCGAGATCCAACTTCCTGTACACGCAAAATGGCGTTTATGAGGGACCAAATCAGTAGGCTAAGTCGAAAGGCTCTGGCTACGGAAATCAATACAGCTGGCAGGGAAATTCGACAAAAGTGACGACTGGCCTACTATGGAGGACGGCACCCTCCATCGTTGCCTCCCTCTGTTCGGAAGGTGGCTCGGTCCTGTGCGCCGAGGACAGTAAGATACTACGGCGAAGGACGTGGTGTTTTTGAGACAACTCCTCCGCCACACCTAGACGAACGATACAGTTATATATACGGCCCTGGCTCCACCCATTGGCTGATGGTCAAAGACACGGCTGTTGCTTACCACGGGGGATTCTTGCTGCCTGATGGCGTTTTGAGGTCGGAGATATACAAGATGACCCTTCAACCATGGCCTCGCCGCCACTCTGGCGCACTAATCCATCCGAAATGTTCCCAGCCGATCGAGTTAAAGTTATGGCGCCGGCGACTATTGATGTTCCTTTTGAAGGGCAGGTGAGGAACAGGGGATGATTAGTCTTGTCGCATCCCTAGATGTTGCGCGAGCTTTTTGGTGGGGGTTTGAAGTTTTTGAAGCTTTCAGAGCGCCCTGTTTCGTCCTTGGCAAGAATGTTCGAAGCCCATGAATTCAACTGGATTGTGTGTTGATATTAATCGCGGGCGAAGAACAACGAGCTGAAGTCGGGTGTATGTAATCGCCCTGAGGACTCAAGGTCGTTGATACCAGGCGAGAAATACGGCATATATGGGCGGGCTGGATGGACACGGGAATGGTGACGACGCTGGTGAGAGCGTCTCCCTCCCGTCTCCGTCGTATTAACGTGGTAATTCACGTTGCTACCCACTCGGTCTCCACTGGGGCGGCGGGGGCCGGTCGAAGTGGGGCGACGAGACAGTGACAGCAGTTTGGGTTCTGATAGCAATTCCGCTTGTAGGCGCGGGTGATATTCCGTGCTGGTTACGTCACGCCCCTGGGCTGGCGGGCTGGGTCGGTACATAAAGCCCCGTGCACTCCAGATATCGTTGTCCATGGGGGGAGTACCGCGATGTACGCGCTGTAATTATATAGCGTATCGCACAGACTAGGTACATGTTGCTCTCCCATTAAGCTAAGCTCTACTTCTGCCCTCCCCACTCTTGTCCCACTCTGCCGCGTTCTAGACGCCAAGTGCCCCCCATCCGGCGCCGTAGCACGGGCCGGTCAGACCGAGCTGCCCTTCTCGTAGATCTCGTCCCGGAGCAAGGTGCATCTCTGCACGTGCTTCCGCCAACCGAGGTAGTCTTGACCGACGGCGGGTCCGGTCTCATTCAGCCAGAGCGCTGTGCCGCCGTTGACACGCCACTCGGGCCAGCGCATGTTGCCGGCCACGACGAACTCGGCGACCCACTCCTGCTGCGACACCACCAGCTGGGGGAACGCCAGCGTCGTCACGGTCCCCCCGGTGCTCCAGGTGTACGCGCGGTCGCTGCCGTGCGCAGCCGTGCCGACGTTGAAGATGACTCTGTGCAACTTGTGTCCCGGGATGGAGAATGCCGTCGCCGTCCACAGCGCGTTGCAGTTGAACCCCACGTCGCCGATCAGGTCGCGCGCGCGGTTGTAGCCGCTGAGAGAGGTGTCGTCGGGCCCGTAGGCGGCTGCTAGCTTCGTGATGAGCGTCACGTTCGAGGTGTACTGCGTCAGCGAGGCGACGAATGCGGCGTCGGTCAGGTTCGCTGGCACGCCAAAGTCGCCGCTTGCCTGGGGTGTCCGTCAGTGGACGTTCAGCTAGCGAGGCTCCTTACAGACGGCGGGTCGTACTTCCCAGCGCGCGCTGGACGCAATGATGTGCTGGACTTCTCGGTGGAAGCGGCCCTGTGAGAGGAGATTCGCGGGAGTGTCGGGGATGAAATCGCCGTCTGGCACGGGATAGAAGCCTGAGGTTGTGCCTAGGGCACCTGAATTCCATTGGCCGATGGTGCGGAGGTTGGCAGCGATGAGAACATCTGTTGTCGAGTTGCGGAGACAGGCAACATGGGAACAGCCGGCATTCTTCAGAAAGGCTTCGTACACTGGTGCACGCCCCTCCCGAGCCACTTCGGGTCGCCAACCCGGTGATTGCAGGATTGCCTGGCAGGGGGATCGTCAGGATAATACAGAGAGGATGAGCTGGTTGATACGGAGTGCAGAGAACCAGTTACCTGTTGGAACGGCAGAGTAGGGCTATTGGCGACTATGTTGTGAAGGACAACTCCGCCTCCCGCACTTTGCCCCATGGCAGTCACGCGGCCAGTATCGCCCCCAAACTTCGAGATATGCTCCCCAATCCAATCCATAGCCATGCGGGTGTCATGGAGGCCGACATTAGGCGTGACATCGCCTTCCTCGGGAGGGGCAAGCCACCCGAATGAGCCCAGCCTGCGTGCGACAGTCAGCAACTCTTCCTCCTTGTCTTTCCTGCGAGAGCGTCCGCGCACCGGTAGTTGGCCGCAACAAAAACGAAGGGACCAGCGCCAGCCTTCCACAGCGCAGTCGGATCGCCAGCACGCTCTTTAGTTCCGGCCACGTAGCCACCGCCGAACCAGACGGCTAGAACGGGCAGCAGTTGCGTGCAGTTGATGCCAGTAGGCATGTAAACATCGAGAAACTGTCCGCAGGATCAGTGTCTGTCCGGGTTCATTCCGCCCGAGGGCCAGCCGGACACACATACCAGACAGTCTTCTCCGCCGGTTGCGACGTCGGGCACGGCGGCCGGCTGAGCGCAGGCGGTGCTCACGGCCGGATACGAACCGTTCCGAACCTCGCTCTCGTGCAGCGGGGCCGCCGGCTTGCGGAAGCGGAGGTCACCGAGCGGCGGAGCTGCAAAGCGGATGTTCTTGAAGACGTAGTAGCTCTGATTGCCGATCGTGTTGAAGCTCGTGGCCTGCTGGCGGACATACCCAAGGTCGACGACCGGCAAGGAACCGCTCGACGGCTGACGTCCTACCTCTGCGCGCGCGCTCAAAGCGCCGAAGTACTGGGCATCGCCCCCGCCGTGTTGCAGCAATTGCTCCAGCGTGAAGGAGGACACCCCAGCTGCGGCCGCCACGAGTAGAAGCATGAGGAACTTCATTCTGGCCAGTGACCAGAAAACGTGTGATCGAAGGGGCGTAGTAAAGAACGTGTGTTCAAAGACGCAAAGTAAAAGAAGAGTGAGCGACGGCGCAACGGAGCCGTGTGGACGGAAGGGGTATAGTAAAGAATGTGCGATCAGAGACGTACGGCAGAGAGCGCGGCCTATGCAGCCGTGGGAATTCGGTGGAATAAATACATGATATGCCGCGGGAGCGGGTGCACAGTATGTCGAGGCACCTACATTGGGAATGGAATGAGTTGAAGTTTGCTAAACTGCCCTCCATGGTGCGCATCAACTGAGCTGCAGGAAAGAGTGAGGGCTGGACGCACCGGGGTGAGGGCGTAACGTGAATGGATGCGGGTTGCAGACGACGTGCAAGCCTTGGGTAAGCATGCACCTCGCCGCCGCCAGGGCCCTGTACGCCACATCTGCCACAAAGACATCGGAGTCGGGCTCTCAGAATCGAATGTGCCCGAAGATGTCTGCAGGAGTGTGGAAACAGGCCGGACAAGGGGCCCGCCTCGCTCCTGAAACGTCGACGAAAGGTGCAGCACATCCACTTCCCCCACGCAGTCGCCGCGAGAAGGCGGCTTTTTCAGAGCCGGCCGGCCCCCGGCGCTTCAGCCGGCAGGGCGGCGGGATATTGATCCGGCGAGTGACAGCTTCGCAGCGCCGTAGACGCAGCAAACGCGTCGAATTGCTCCATAGCCGCGAATAGCCGGCGCGCCGCGTGCCGATTGCCCTGCTCCGGAAAGCGACAAAAAAAGGTCGATGAGCGCATATCGATGCGACCAGCCGTGCATTGCACACTGTATACATACTTGGTAATTACCGGTCACTGTTCAACTGTGAGCCAGTACGCCTGCCACCAGTTGGAGCACAGAGTAAGCACTGCAGTAAGCGCGGCAGACTTTACCGCGTGCGGACGTGGTGCCTTGCATCCCGATCAATTTATACATGCGAGAACAGGTGCTTGAGATTGATAGACATCTGGCTATCGGCGCTCGAACGACTTGAATTTCCTCCCCGTCGCACCTAAAGCAAACACAGGAGGCAACACGCGATCCCCGGAATGCCCATAATTCCCGAAATAACCTGAAGCCGAACTACCCCTTCATGCCTACTATCCCTTCATCCCTACTTGTCTCCCCTGGCCGACACTCTCACCCGACACCTTAGCACATCTTCAACACATCCGGCATGAAGCGTGCAGGGACAGCCGGTATTCGCATCGAGCCATGCGAAGAGGCGGCGGATTGGTTGTCGAAGTGGCGGCAGCCTGCCACCGGAGACGTGAGATATGCTTTCTGCGGTCACCACCTTTTGTTCCCCATGACGGTGGCCGCCCGCCCCGCCGTGGCGTCCTTCCTCTGAAGTTACGCCAGACAGTTGCTATCGCTATGCTCTTCATAGGTCGCGCGCGGTTAATGTATAAATAAATAAAAGATAAAAAACAAAAAAAACTCCAGTATCGTGTGCACTCTCTGACGTTAAAGGGCTTGGGCGAATCCAGGTGCTTCTAGGGTCTTGACTCTTTGGCCATTCCGGCGCCGTCGGTCGTGATTGTTGAGCGGCAAGGACAGGTGGCGCTTTCGACGTACGGAATCATCTGTCACGGATAGGTCCGAACAGGGTACCAAGGAAATTACAAAGGAAATAAAGCCGAAAGAGCGTGAAAGCCAAAAGAAAGAAACAAAAGAAAGCGCAGCCCGCCTCCTGGCCCTCGTCTGCGGATGCCATGAAGGAGGGCGTGGGTAAGAACAACGGCAGCTCCTCCCCGGATTCTTTGTCCAGTAGAGGTACCGCCCGGTGAGGCAGCACCCCGTCTTCATCTGGTAAAACCTCGCGGCGAGCCTCTTGGTACTCCCAGCCACCGTGCCGTCCGGCTTCTGGCTCTTCGGCATCAAATATTTTTTCCGGGAGGTCCGGCGTCCAGCCCACTGTCGCGCTTCCGCTCACTTCTTCTCCGTGGTCTCCCGCTTAATATGTGCGAGGGATCTGGGTAGCTGAGCCATTCGACCCCGCGGGCATCTGGCTCCTCCGCCGCGAGCTTGGCATTCATCGGCCTTCTCGTTCCCTGGGATTCCCTTGTGCACTGGGCACCACCGGATCTCAATGGTGATACGCGGCGTAGGTCTCGGGGGAGATGCTTGATGAGAAGTTTTTTTCCACTGGTACAGTAGTGACTAGCGTTGGTCTGCGGGTGGCCTGGATCCCCCTGGGTCAGCGCACCGGGCCCGCTGTGCTGGACTGGGTCATCAGAAAGGCCAGCCACCGGCCCGGACTAACCGCCCAAAAGCCCGCGGGCTAGGGCTGGCCAGACTACTGAGACCCACAAAATGCGCGAGGAGACAGGCCCAGCAGTACAGTGTCTACCGTCTGGAGAGGTTAGCCCACTGGGCCAGTACGTAATTTTTAGTTTTGAAAATGTTCTCTAAGTATCTAAGGGCAGCTTTATGTAACCATCATCGGGGACAGATCGGGGAAGCGCAGAGATAATTAGAGCTCACCCTACACTTGCTCTCTCAATTCGAAGGAGGCGGGGAGGGGGAATTCGAAGAGCCGGTTCACGATCCTGGACCTCCTTGCCGATGGGAGGTGCAGCCAGGTGGTACTAGACTTCCTCTCCACAACGGATGTGGGAAGGCTGGTCCCGGCTGAGGGAGACGCGGGGAGTGAGGTGCCAGAGTGGGAGCTCCGGTGGCGAAGAGAGAGGGAAGAGGAGCGGAGGGCAGAGGCCGAGGAGGTGAATGGCGTGGGTGAGGAACAACCTCTTTTCCTCCCCACGCCCTCCTTCATGGCAACTGCAGAAGAGAAGCAGGGGACAGGCCACGCTGCAGCAGAAGAGCAGGGGGTATACGGACTGCTTTTGGAAACACTCTTCCCCGCGTTGCGTTCAACATCACGGTGTTCAGGCAGATCCTGATTCGTTGGATCATTATCTGCAACATTCCCTTTGGCAGGGTTGAGAACAATTCTTTTCGCCCCTTTCTCGGCTATCTTGCAGCCTGTGTATGGCCCTGACTCCTATATTCTTGCTTGAACTAACATCAGCTGCTCATTGCTAGACACCAAACTACAGAATTATTCCGAGACTACTTCCTACCTGCGAGATACGATCAGAGGCTGGTTTCTATAGAAATTCGCATCCTCCGTGAGTGTCTGCTAACGTCTGGAGGGGTAATTACACCATCAGTGATCGATGTGCCCACCTGGGTGATGACATCATTGAAGCTACTGAGTGCCTCAAGTCCATGTCCGAGCTCGTCTTCGATACCGGAAGTGAGGTTGAACAGATGGAGAAGGTGTTACTTGACCTCCAGCATTGCGCTGAGCACCTGGAGGATGGAAGAAACAGGCTGCCACTGCCATGGCTCACCACAGGCTTAGCTAAGGAAGCCCAGAAGGAAGGAGTGCGGGTGTAGGAATACGGGTGACGGAATGTGGGCGGCCTGGAAAGGATACCACTACCACGGGACGATGAGTATCCTTATAAGGAGTCGTCGCTCACACCTCTTGCGTTTTCCCCCTTTTCTTGTCCAAGCCGTAGAAGTATCTCTTGTTTCTTCTCCTCTTCTGACTGCTCCCGTGACCTCCCGCCACCACTCCGCTCCCGCTTGTTTCTGCCTGCCTACCCTCTGCGCGCCGTCCGGGCCGCCAACGTGCGGAGACTTACCCGCAGAGTCCAACTACAGCCACCTCTCTTAGTACGTGGCGAGTGCGAGTGGTGATGGTAAAATAGTAGCATGTTTCATGAATAAGAGAGATTGTACTTCACCTTCAATCACAATCTAAGAAATACCAACCGGATTTCAATTACAGCTTCATCATCTCTTCTCCAATGAACAGATTTTTTAGATAATCTTGCCTCTCTTATCTTTCCTATGCTCTCCTGTATAAGTACGATTTTCCTTCACTTGGTGCGATGGTGGCTGATCATTCCGCGCAAAGGAAAGCGAACATCATTATTTCTCACTCGCTACCGGTCTGCCAGCCGACCCATTTGACTTTAGTACAACTCCAAAATTGGCCCATCGTGTTTCTAAAACCCTTACTCACAGCTTCGTGTCTGCATTGCGAGGCTTCATTCGCTCACAAAATTTGCTTTTATGGGAGCGTCATGTCTATCACTCGTCAGACTATCGGGTCCTATGTTCCGTACCTCTCCTGGCTAGGAGCACGAAGAAGTAGGGGGCGGAGCGAAGAGCCTCTCCCTTAGGTCGCGCAAGATGCCTATCGTTATTCATTCCTTCATTCCTTTTCTTTTCTTTTCTTTGCATGTCTTGGGACAGGCCAGGCAGGGGCAGGAGAGTTGCCGCGGGCCGCCGGCGGACTGTGTGAGTCGCGGCGGACGGAACGGGAAAGGACTGTACATAATATTGCCATGACCCAACCGTGTCGAATGCGGTCAATGAACCACCATCAACCTCTCTCGGCTAGTCGGACCACAGGGTTGAATGATCAGCCTTATAACTATAGTCTTTATGGTCTTATATTTTTCTAGGATTATCGTTTAATCCTTCTCAGTCCTTGCCTCGGACTGGACTGGACGGAGTATTGGGAGCCCTGCCAAAACCTTGCACGTCGTTGGGTAACTTATGTGCCGTTGAACGATCCTTGACCACACTCAGTCGCCACGAAAACCATCTGCGCCGTTGAGCGATCCTTAATCCGTTGTCATGAAAACCTTATGTCCAGCATACGCTTCTAGCCTAGATCCTTTGCCCGTGCGGAATTGCCTTTCTCTAGTCACACCCTGACAGATCTGGGGAGGAGAACCGACGGGGGAATCCGATCGGGAAAAGAGCATCGGAGCTCAAGCAGCAGCGTCAGTGCGGCTCGTGCCCAGTCTGAACGACAGCGAGGCAAGCGGTTATGACGAATGCACTCTCGAGAAAAGGGCAACGGCCAGACTTCTTCTTGAGGGATTTCCCCTGGGAAGCTGAGGAAACTATTCCCGAACGACTACAATGATCGACGAAATCGGCCAAGATGACGATGCCTTCTGCAAAAGAAACCTTGTGAGAGAAACCTTGTTCGACAGCCTGCTAAGGCTAGACGCCCAGGAAGCTCGTGAGCCATCAAGGGCCGCCCTAGCGTACGATGAGGACTTGCATGGGGTTGCCGAGACGTGAATGGAACAGGAATCGCCTGGATGATCATGGAGGTCATCCGCTGCATGACAGTGGGGCTGTGCTGGTCGACAGAGTTTGGAAGCTGGTTGCCTGGGTACAGTCGGCGCTAATAGTAATTATATGAGAGAATGCTGGGGCAGGGAAAATTCTCGTATGTAGAATGGCTTGGTGCCGAGTGATGTCTGTGACATCTACAAAACCTCGGACCACAACCCTGCGCCGTGGAGTTTTTCGTGCACTGCTGATAGCTACCTATATATCTCGGACAGGAACCGGGAAGCGTATACATGGCCATGATCTAGATAGGCTGCATGCAATCAATGAATTAACAAAAAAAAATAGTCAGATATCTCCTTTCTTTGGTTACTATCCTAGTTCTGCTGGGACCTCTTTTGATTGTACTCTGGCTTTCGTCGAACGACATGATGGGCTGTCGGTGGTGGAGAGTGAACGGGGGGTCGGGGGTTTCATCCGGCGCACGAAGGTCTGAAGACCCGTGGTCAAAATCTCCCAATTTTTTTCCCCAGATGCTAAGAGATTTCTTATAGGAAGCACATATATCTGTAGCAAAAAACGGGGAAAAATTGACACGGGGTTAACGACGTATTTGGCCAAACGCCGTATCAGTACGGTGATCTAGCAACTACTCTTTTAGCTCAGATGCTTGGAATTACAGACTGCGGTGTTTGAGCAAATTCGGCGTCAACCTAGTATTACTGACAACACGTATTCTGTTTCGACACCGATTGGTGTAATCGTTTAGCCAATACCTAATAAACACCCAAGGAACGCGGATTCGTTCCAACCCCGCAGTTGATTGTCCTTTTGCATCAACTTGAATAAGACCTCGAAGAACAGCGGTAGAGACACCGTATTAAACCCAAACAGCTACGGCATCAAACACTGAACGACTTGCAGATGGGCAGCAGGGGTGAGATCCCACGAGACTGGGAGCCAGCGGGGACAAAGATATACGAGGAGTATTCGATTCCTCCATCCACACACACATATCGCTATCGGCGTGGCCCCCACTACTCGCCACCTCCACACGCAACGCTCGTCCCCCACCCCACCGCACGTGCCAGACTTCCCCAGGCCGGCCGGACTGCACAGATGATAAAATGAAGGAAACAAGAGATGTTTACAGTGTTGACCCGGTATCGGAGCGTTCCACATGAATTTTGTCAACCCTAAAACACTAGTGATGGAAAATTCACCTGACCTTCACACCCCACATTTCCCACAATCCTTAGCTTCTTTATACTATCACGGCGCGTGCCATTGAGTGACACTGTGTGGGCAACGGATATCCTCAAAAGGAGCCATCGCCCACTTCTTTCTTTCTTTCTTCCTTTTCCTTCCTTACACAACAACTTCTTTCCTAATTTCTTTAATAGAAGAAGAATCACACTTTCTTTCACACAACCCTTCCCTGCCTCGCTGCCCGCTGCCGCCACTCCGCTGTCCCTTTCCTGTCCACCTTGCGGCGCGCCGACGGCACGCTGCTGTCCCTGTCCACTGTCCACTCGCCAACGTCCACTGTTGGGATCCTGCCGCGTTGTATCAACAGTACAACTACCTCGAACAAAACAACCACCTCCAAACAACCACATCCAACTAAACAACAAAGGCTTACAGCAAGATGTCTGCAGACTACAACGATACTGCTGAGTTTATATGTGTAAGTACTTTACATGTTGCTTTTACTCATCCTGTAGATGTTGTATATGAAGTACTTACTTAGGTGCTAACAGGCGATCACCTGGTATACGTTCTCCAGTGTCAGACCTCGACTATTTCGGGTAGGCTAATTATTCTTTGCTTTCGTTCCACCAGAACTAACCTATTCGGTGGTCACCATATAGCGACTGTGATGAGACCGACTCCGCTGGTATTACCTAGTTGGTAGGTATACCAATTCAGAGTACAAATGCAGCTGGGACTAACTCCACTGATCGACTCTACAGACGAACTATTTCATCTTAATCCTACGAGAGCAGAGGGTGGTTGGCAGTGGAGCGTACAGATAGAACCTCTGAAGGTATTACTCTCCAAAACCTTTCACTCCAGATGCTAAGTATGCTAATAGCTTCCGCAGATGTCAGAAAAACTTGATGATAGCTAATAATGGGCAGTGGGGTTTCAGAAATTGCAAGAGTTTTGAGCTGCGCGTATAATACGTAGACGTTTAATAGAATATGAGCTCAAATATAAAGTCATTTCATATGCTAGTATGGGCCTTAAAACTGATACCTGTATCAATGCTCGTTTTCCTGAATTCTGATTTACTTAAATACTGGTTAGTAGAGAGTACATTATGGGTTAACACCGGATACATCCAGTGTTATTTTTTGACACTCATTCGTGATTATGCTGTATGAAATACGATACTGGAGCAACACGGCATGACTGCCGAGATTGATTCAACGCGGATTGATCGAAGTAGGGTATTAACACTAGGTTGACACTGTATTTAATCAATGCGATACTTCAAAAAATCACGTGTTGTAATAAAATCGGTGCTTATTAGATTCTTTGAGTTTTATAATTTCAGTGTTGTTTCGGTGTTGATCCAGCGTTTGTCTTTTTGAGGATTTGTTGAAATTCAGTATAGACCCCGTGTTGACGACGCAATAATATAAAGAAAGTATTTCTTAAAAGTGGTATCGAAAAAAGATACGGTAATTGTACAAATTATAATTTGTATATGAACGAGATTAATACGAGGTATCGTCGGAATTCTAAAGCCAATAAAAATCCCGTGTGGACATGGTGTCAATGCAGTGTCAATTTTACCCCGTTTTTTGGTACAGGTAAGTACTTATTCTCTTATCCTCCATATAAAATCGTCAGGGCCCGGACTTTTTCTCTTATAGTGAATTCTCTTGCAAGGAGTAGTTCTCTTATATGACCGTCGATTGTATACCTTGAGTATACTGCGCGTTGGTAGAGCCCCCCACACTTGCACAGTTAGTTACTCACACTTGCATGCTCCCAGTTGCAGGGCCAGGTGCAGCGCGGTTAAGTATGTACGTCCAACTATTGTGTGAGACCTCAGATTATCAATCAGGGATTTTGCAACTGGCTACCTAGTAAGGGCTGCGGCCCCCGATGAAAGTTCGCACCACTGCATCCCCACTTCCAAATTTTGGGGCTGCAGCCCGACTCTTACGGATCACGATCGAGTCGGGGATGACTTCCGGAATCGCGAACATGCCCTCTTAGTACTCATGGTGGGCGATCGACGTGGCTTAAATCTTACTGTGAAGATATGGTTCGTGTGATGGGGAACGGATGTACAGCGCTGATTTTGAGTTTACGTCTGGTACATATAGAGAGCGTCGGTAACTCGGGCACTAACACACTAAGTGGGCGCTAGGCACTAGCGTACTCTAGGCCACTAGCAATATTCCATGTCCAGAGCCACGCATCATCGTCATGATGCCCGAGAGGTCAGTACCGCGGCGCCCAACAGAAACAGAGGTGCTGAGCTCTCGGGTACCATGCATGACGACGATGCATGGCCCCGGACATATGTAGAGAATTCGCTGGCGGCCTAGAGTACGCTAGTGCCTCGCGCCCACTTGGTGCGTTAGTGGCCGACGTACCGACGTGCCTGACGTGCCCGACTAACCGACACCCTCTCAATAATTGATCCTCCAACCCATGTCTCTATTTTTGCCAAGCCTCGTTTCCGGCAGTTGCGGTCTGGTGACCTAGGCTTGCAGATCCCAACTTTCATCCCCACTCACAAATGGAAAATACCTCCAGTGCCGGTGCGGGGCAGGTGGTGGGTTGCGGGTACATAAATACACAAGTAATTAGCTACAGGCCTCTCGGGCGCTATCTATGATACAAGTCCTTTGCTGCTAAGTATCTCCCGTATGGGGTCGGGCTAGTTCTCGGGTTCGGCTAGCGCCACGGTCAAGCCCGGCTATCTATATAGAGAAAAGGTCTACAATGCCAGAACATACGGTAAAAAAAGTCCACAATGCCACAAGGGTTCCTCCATGCCTGTTTTTAGTATGGATTCTCGGCTCGGAATATTGCGGGTAGGGCGGGTACGCCCCCGCCGACGCCGCGACCAAGATCACCAGTTTCTACAACCCAACAACATATAACTCCACCAATATTCATCGGATAGGAATGAAAAGTGGCTATTAGCGATGCTGAAAGTGTGCCCGTCATCGCCATACGGACAGACTTCACATACCTTTAGGCAACGCCCGGCAGCGGGCCACATGGTGACCTCCTGGAGCAATTCTGGAGACGGCCCGGAACATCCTGTAAAGCGCCCCTCCATGCAGCAGTCTTGGCTCTCTCTCTCCGGCCGTGAGGCGATTGGTATGAGGGCACCCACGAGGCTTCTTGAAGTGAAGTAACTAGCTAGCAACGAAACTCTTCTTAAGGTTGCAAATCTGTGACACCGACCGGAGGAATGGCCCTTGAGTAGGTTGCCTTGAGAGCAGCGACGGCAAAGCCACAGGAGACAAAGTCGCGAGCTGGGCTCTGAGGGCCTTCGTTCGCAGCAGCGCGGAATCCTTGGATGACAGAAATTGCACGGCCGCACGGAACGTCACGGGGAATCGGTCACCCTCTGCAGCGCCATCGTGACAGGACAGGCAGGGCTCCAGGTAGCGGATGAACCGACGAAGTCGTGAGCGGCGAGCGATGAGCAAATGAATGACGAGCCGCGAGCTGACAAACGAGTGAGCGACCGGTGGTTGCGCAAAGAAGAAAAGAAGAGCGGGCGACGGCTCCGTATAAGGATATCCGTTAACTGGGGGTTACTCTTCAACTCCCGGCGCCCCACATTGCTACTTTCCGCAGTATTCCGAGCCGAGAAAATTCTTACTAGAACTTCCATGGAGGAACCCTTGTGGCACTGTGGACTTTTTTTAGCGTATGTTCTGGCATTGTAGACCTTTTCTCTATCGTATATATGCCACCGGCTCACCATAGTCTAGTTATCTACTACGAGCGCCCAACCGAGATGTGGAGCACAACAGTGAGAGATCGTAGTTGCACATTTACGTGCCTAGTTGCAATCGCTTGCGCCCCAGTTTGCTACTCTAGATACTCAGGTAGGTTATGTATTACGGTGGTCGGCAGTGAGCAGCTAAGAGTTGGAGGGGTACAGTGAGTTTACGTCGTAGTACTCTCTGCTTGCGGGTCGGATTTCGCTGCGAACACGGTCGCCCAGTGAGTGGAGGATGTTAAATTTGGAGTTTGGGCTTCTTAGAATGGGCTCTATCTTCAACGACGCTCTGCGGCGGAGAGGGCCTGTCCTTTGAGAAGAGGTAACAGTCGGGTTGCAGATGAAAAAGTCGTGAACAAAACCATACCACGAGTGAGATGTGGTGAGTTGCTCGGGACTGTGCCACACAACGCCACGTTTCCAGCGCAGTACATACTAGTCATGCGCTTTTCCTCTGACTCCTGCGCGGTCCCAGGCTTCTAGATGACGCTGGTTGGAGCGGTGGCTAAGGGCTAGTTGAAGCAGTACCAGAATGGCTCGCAGGGCTCAAGACTCCCGGAATATTCGGCAGCGGGGGAGCTGTTGAGTGGGACGTAAAAGGGGGCGGAGCTGACTGGCGGAAGGTCGGTAGAGGGAGAGGATAGGAGTGAATGAGTGACATGGCGAGAGGGCTGCAGGGCAGGGCACTCGGCGAAGTTCCAGGGTTCTGTAAGCAAGTGAGGTCCTTAAGCAAGACAACCGTGCCAAACTCTAATAGGATACGGCCGCCAAGGGGGGGTGATCTGCGTCTTTTACCCTAGGTCGTCAAGCCCATTGCGATTGGGTCGGCATTTCAATGCACCGGTAGGTCCGCTACGCGAGCGGACCTATTACACAATCGCTCCTATTGATCTTCATAGATATCCCCGCCGCAGTCATACTAGCATAACAAAAGATATCCCTCCCTATTGGTCCGTTTTATCCTGGCCTGTCGACGTGGTGCCATAATTAGCGCTTGCTCAGTATAGTTAGGAGCAGCCAAGCGCGGCCCGGGGAACTGCAACATACATAATGCGGGGGTACGTACGTACATAGCCACTTGTCTGCTCTTTGACGGCTATTCGGGAACGGGGACAAGCCGCCGCAAAATGGCGCACCCGATGCGGTGCATTGTCCAATCCAACATGCTCGATACATCGGACCCCACCCGTAAAGAGCACCTCTGCCGTTATCATGACGGAGACGAATTTGTGCCGATCACCGGTGCCCCTGTTGTTCAGGCCTGTCCGGCCAAGGGAAAAGGAAGGAGGGTCTGAGGAAGAATGGAATCGTCTCGGTGCTCTCCTGGGCACGCGCCGGCGTAGGATGGGACAGAGCAGAAGCAAGGGTGTTGTATCTCTAAGGGCCTGTTCTTTTCAGCGTGCATATTTTCTACCACACACACATCTGATATAACAGCGTTCGGCTCAACTCCTATATAGGTTTCCGGTTTTTGGGGTCACTAGCAGTGACCCCTGAAGTTCTATGAATACGACGGGTGCTGAAGAGGGGTACTGAAAAGACGCTGGGAATGTACATACTCGACTGTGCGCTCGAAAAGAGCAGGCCCTAAGTCAGTGTCTACATAGCCGGGAGGAAAGAAAACAAAAACAACAACAACAAAGAAAAGGGGAGGGGAAATTGTGGACGGACACTGGCGACGGGCCAGTCAACTCCACCCTACGGGTAGCAGAAACAAGTGCGCTATCTTAAGCCCCGCACAACACCAAGGTGGGCCTCGTATGGCGTGTCGAACATCTAGGCACCCGGCATAGATTGCCACCCTGAATTCGATTGTTCATCTGACGCGCAAGGCTGGAGCCCGTTGCGCTTCTAGCCAAACATGAGCGGTGGGCATCGTTATATGGGTGCCGAGAGGCGTGCAGGAGCGGGCCACATAAACCACCAGGTATCGCCTTCTTTGTCTGGGTATCCAAAAGTTTTCATACCAGCGCGAAATTGACAATCCGCCAAGGTGAGTTACCTATGGTCTGCTTTGATTAATTGCTACTTAATTCTTGCAGACGCATCCATGATCATCCCGTTCACGCAGGCCATCGGTTCTCCGACCACCCGCCCCGGTCGGAGGCTTCTCTCTCTTATCGTCGGCCTCTTGGTCGCCGCGGACCTCGCCCACGCGCAACAGCCCGTCGCCGAGCTGGGCGGCTGGCCGGCCGGTGCGTTCACGCTCCTGATCGGCCTCTGGATCGCCGCACGGTGTGCTCTGCAGCGGAACTACGATACTTCTCTCCCGCCGTGCACTCGCGCCGGTCTCCACCGGATCCCATACATCAAGCGCCTCCTGTGGGCGGGCGATACGTTGGGCCAGTCGGTCAATGTTCTGGTGCTATCGTCGCTGGAGGCGCCGAAATGGAACCTGCTGCCGCAGTTCACCACCGACGATGAGCATCGGTCCGGCGTGTGGGAGTGGGATATCTTGACCATCTACAAGGCGGGCGGCTGCCCCACCCCATGTTTCGCCCTGACGAGTAATGATCCCAACGGGAACGCGACATACGAGATGAAGATCACGGCGCCGGCAAGATGTGGGCTGGAGGTGGTGATCAAGTTCACGGCGAATCCGAGCGTGAAGATTGGGGAAATCACCGATATACTTTTTACGACGCTCTTCGCGGAAAAGTACGGGAGCCGCCCGTGCGCTGATCTGTTCCTCCTGCTGTGGCGTGGGCTGCAGAACTACCAATCGACCTGGGAACTGCGACACGGCGGTGAGACCGTTAGCACCGGTGAGCCCTACAGCTGCACCGAGATCGTGGAGGCTGTCAAGGAGTACAAGAGCAAGCCGAGGGAGGTGGTGGACTGGCCGTACGCGGAGGAAAAGTTGCGACTGTACATCGAGAACCCGACGGACACATCCGACGAGGCGGCGCCTGGGTCGACCATCCGGGACGATGTATTTCACGCCGGACAGCTGGTCGCAATGCTCATCTTCACGGAGAATTTCCCCGGCGCGACGGGTGTCAACCCGCTCATCCCGTTGATCTATCAGTGGAGCAAAGGGAAGCTGGAACCCACCGATAACTTCCAGTTCAATCTGCGGCTGTTCAAGAAGCTCGGCGCCCCGCCGTCCGCACCAGGCCTCAATGCGCAACTTGACGGCGACGGAACCGGCGACGACCAAACATCACCTCTGACAGCTCAATTCCAGCGGTCGGAAGCTGTCCCTATATCGCGGGCGTCAACTGTCCGTGCATCGCGGGCATCAACTGCCCCCGTATCTCGGAAGCGCACTACAACCCTTGCGCGGACAGGAACTGGCCTATCTCATGTTCTTACGCACGTCATGGGCCCAAAGGGCGCGACCTCCACCATCATCAGCGAGGAAGTGAAGCTTCTAGCCCACTACGAGATCAACCTGTCTGAAGGCGACGTGCAGATTGACGGCGGCGGACACATGGGCTCGCAGCGCTACGCCTGGATCTGGAGCACGGTCGTAGGCGCGATAATCGCCTTTTTCATCTCGCTCGGCGGCACCGCGAACCCCAGTTTTGCCACCGCCCTGGGCCTCAGCTTGCTCCGTCCGTATAGCAACGATGACAACTACACCGACGCCGGCTCGCCGCTGAGCTGGAACGGCCGCCGCCGCATCCGATGGGACGAAGATAAGGCGTGCGGGATCTTCAGCGGGCAGACAAAACTGCGGCTCGGCAAAACCGGCAACTCTGTCACCCGCGGATGCATCCTCTTCGTGTTCAGCTGGCTGACGTGGATCTGGCGTGACGAGGTCCGCGAAGTTCTCTCTTTCGAGAAGCCTGTCAACGCGGCGACGTGGGTGAAATGGACCGCCGTCTTTCTCGAGGCGCACGCGGGCCTGTGGATGTTCCTCGGCTCGTACTTCTACTACCAACGCCGCATCTTCTCGGTCGTGGTCATCAACCTGGTCGCGGGGGTGCATGTGGTCGTCGTGGTGGTGCTGATGGTGAACAATCTCAAGACGGGGCAGGGACGGGAGTTGCTGTTCTACATCAGCGAGGCGTTCACGCTCACAGGGTGCTTTGTGACGGGACAGACGTTTGTCGGATCGGGCTCGGAACATGCATATGTGCACCATGCGGTGACGCTGTATTGGAGCCACATCGTTGCGGCGTCGTGTTTTTCTTATATAAACTGATGGGTCCCATTGCTGCTGTCAGCGGGGGGTTTGTGGGTGGGGTTTTCGGAGCACGGTTTTTTGGGATCAACGCATTTGCAATTTGATAATTTTTCTTTTCTCCATTTGGTCCGCGCGATATACATACTTCGCACGAGTGTTTCCAGAATGGTCTGATTTCGATCCGTTGTCTATCTTCCTGGCCCTGAGAACGCAAACATCCCCAACAAACACAACCCCATCCACCCGCGCCGCCGCCATTCCCGACCCGGTATTAGCAGACCTCACCTCCCCTCGCATGCATGTAATCGAAGGCCGCCACAAGTGCGGTCAGCTCCGCAGCCGCCGCAGAGAGGGCACAGAAGTGCATGATCTGATGGCTCGCACCGACGAGATCGAATCTCCCGGGATACCATCGCTCGGGCACACACAGTGCAAAGATCGCGGTGCCGACGACATACAGCGCGCCTTGCAGCAGCGACCACCGCAGTCCCATCCGCTCCTCCAGCCCCCAGAACCCGTAGATATAGACTCCATGCATGATCGGGAAGAAGGAGAATACGCCCATCCCGACGAACACCGTTGCTCGGATCTTGCGCCAGCCCGGCGTGGGGAAGGAGGGATGCATCGACACGACCGCGCAGGTTGTGCCGACGGTGAGCATCTAGACTGTCAGCCTGCCGCGGAGTACGGGAGTGAAGGGTGGAGGTACCATCCCCCAGTACGTGTACATCACCGCCGGATGGCAATGCAAGCCGTAGTAGACCGACGGCATGTAGCTTCCCAGGATAAACACCACGATGCCGAGGTAGTCCAGCTGACTACCAAACGTTGCGCCTGCTTCGGAGTGGTTCGCGAGGAGGTGGCATGTCGCCGAGAGGCTGAAGCATGTCGCTGCGGACAGGAAGAAGCTCGCGAACGCGTAGATGTCGGCGCGGCGGGCAGAGGGGTAGCGGGGGGAGAGCACGGCGTACAGTTGCAACGACATGAGGAGGAACCCTATCGTGCCGAGGAGGTGGGACCACACATTGACTTGTCCGCCTTCCGTCAGACATGCCCGAGACCAGGGGGGGAGGTGCGTACCGGATTCATTGTGGAAATAGAACAGCGATGATGCAGACTTGCGGAAGGACCCCGAGGCATAACTGCACCGTGTCAGAAGCGTCGTCACCCAAGAGGGGTGGCGACATACCGGTAGCCCGAGATTATGTAGTGGTTATCCCTACGAGATCAGCCATCCACCGCCACATCTGCCCGCACAACACCGCAAAGTGACTTACTGCTGCCATGCCGCTGCAAAACTGTCAGTCTCGACAACCACAGAACACGATCGCAGATCACCCACGTAGTTCATCCCACGCACACGTCAACGCCTGTTCGATCTTGCCCTCGACATTCTTCACCGACTGCCAACGATCAGATTGTTTCTCTGCCATCGGCCGCAGCGAATATTTCCATACATCAACCGCCTTTTCCGCCAAAGTCGTCTCCGTGCGTGGTTGTCTCTTTCGCATCGCTATAGCAGTGTAAGTAGTAGTTCCGGTTGCTTCTGGAGCGGGTGGAGGTATTCTCCTTTGTCGCGGGATGGCGACGCTTATCGTCGATTTCGTTGGTGGAAATAGACGCTGCGGTGAGCACGAAACAGAGCGGAGATACATATATCTAACCACCGGTTTTTTTTGTTGTCTCCGCGCACGTCTCGGCCCAGCTTCTCTTCTCGGCGTGTTGATGCAGAAAAATCCACCCGATTTCTCCGTCACGCGCCTCCGCGCGGGGGCTCTAAGACTGCCACACGGCGGTGCTGCCTAGACAGCCGAGTTGCCTGCATGATTGTAACTACTAGGCAACTATTTGTAGTTAATTACCCTAGTCTATAGTACCACATCTAACTACATAACTAGTACACACCTCTGGCGGGCACTCCGATTCGCTACATACGTTGCACTTTTACTAGCACCAAAACAAAGCTGGCGGCTGCATATCTTATGTGCAGCGTTTATGTATTCACTCTTTTCTTTTCTTTTCTTCTACTTTTTTTGCGACACCAGGGGGGGTGGATCTTTGCTGTGACTGCAGCCAAAACGTATGTCACCAAAAGAGATTTCCGGTGGCACTCCCGAGTTCGCCAGATTGGGATGGAGAAGGTGATGGCTCTCACAGCTAGATATGGAATTCGAATGATCCTTTGGGGTGGCGTTCGACTATTAATTTTTGTTTATTCATTACTCGCATGCGACCAGACAGGTCATAGCGTAGGTACAGAGTCCGTCCCCGTCTGCAGTCCGCGCTATGGCGCCACGTTGAAAGCTACCCCTTCCCCCCCCCCCCCAGGCCTGTCCCAAGGAGATGCGCACCAAAGAAATCGCACAGGAAAAAGAGAAAAGAAAGAACAAAGGAGAATGAGGGCGCGGGGAGAAACAGGTTGCTCCTTCTCGGCATCTTGTTATTCCCTCTGGAGACCCGGCCTCCCTCCATCACTGAGCTTCCGCCCACTTCTTCTCGGAGATCTCTCGCTTGATGTGCGTAAGGGATCTGGGGAGTGGCATCGTGCGTGCCTCCGCCCAGTCCGAGTATCCTAGAAATTCCACCCCACGGGCGTCTGGCTGCTCCGCCGCGAGCTTGGTCCACTCACCGGCCTTCTTGCTTCCTGGGGCTCCCTTGTGCTCCAGACACCACCGGATCTCGATGGCAATGTCGGGCCTGGCCCTCTGCAGCGCTGCGATGTGCTTTCTTGTTTGCAGCGCGCACATCTGGCCTGGGCCAGGCTCCTTTGACAGCGGCCTGGGCGTCCGCGAAAATCGTGACCCTTTCTGGGGTCATCTCTCTTCTCGTAGCGGTTTCCAGCGCCCTGGAGAGAGCGGTGCACTCCGCATCGTAGTCCTCTTGGTTGTATCCCATGTGGTTTTGATGCCCACCCAAGATTGCCCGTTCTTCCAAACCACTAAGTACCCGGCGGCTTTGCTGTCAAGGCGCGATCTGTCCCTGGACATGGCCAGCCCCGGCCATTGCTTTCCCGCCTCTGGCTTGGCTTCGACCTCCTCTTCCTGCAACAGTTCTGCATCGAGGGTCTCTGGTTCCTCTAGCAGTACTGTTCTCTCCATCCTGCCCGAGTATCCGAGGGCATTAGTGAGCCGTCTCCCGATGGCTGTTGGAGCGCCCACTGCCTCCCTTGCCTGATCGCCCTGTTGAAGGCTGAGCAACCGTAGCCCGAACCGCCGCTGTCTGTGTTCCAGCTGGGCTGCTGCCAGTCTGAGGCCCAACCCCATTGCCAGGGCTCCCATATCGGTCGTCCGGAAGCAGCCTGCGGTCGCGCGGCCTTCCTGGTTGGTGAACAGTTGCAGCTCCTTCCCCTGTCCAATGATACCCTACGCCTGGGCGCCCTTCTACCACAGTTCTGACCCGGAAATGGTGACTGACTGAATGCAAAGCCGTCATGACCTTCCTGTAGTCGGCCGGCGAGACGCCCATCTGTCCTGCGAGCCGGTGGAGTCGGGTCATAGAGTTCTTCCCTTTCTTCCACCGATCGGCGTGATATCCCTTCTGCATGAGCTGGGAGACCAGCCAGACCCCAAGCCAACGCGTTGCTTCCTTGTTGAATGGGACGGCTTTGGCGTCGACCATTATGGTGGCAGTGGGGGTTGTCTTTCTCTTGCGAGAGAGTGCCACCTCTGTCTTTCCGTGGTCAAAGGCAATCGATTGCTTGCAACCCAGTTGAGGGATGCCACTGCGACCTTAGTTAGCTTGGCCGCTACCGCCTCGCCATCCTTGCCCTCCACTCGCCACCCGATGTCGTTCACGAAGGACAGCCCTTTGATGCCTGGCACTGCTCTCTCCACCATCATTTCCTCAAGTCAACCGCCCGCACAGTGGCCAAGCATCGAGCCTGCTTACACACAACAAACAGTCAACTACGTACCCGTAATGCCAGACAGCGATACCAGCTATGATCCCTATGCGCCACCCGATTCGTTGACCCAAAACCCGGAAACCAAGAAATGCACACCAGGTTTCGCTTACGGTTCCACCATCTCTTCTCCGATCGACAGAATTTTTGGATAATCTTATTCCTCTTCTCTTTTCGGTGCTCTCCTGTGTGTGTACGGTTTTCTGTCTGTTGGGCGGTGGCCTGGTTGTAGTCCAAAACTCTGAAACCCACCCAAGATATGCTAGGGAAACATAGGTTCTCACTCGTTTCCCGGACCACCGGCCGACCCAGTCCAGACCGGCCGGGCTCCCCGTTGGCCTGCAGGCCGTGGACTAGCGTGGACTACCTCTTGCAGACCGGTCCAATCCGAGACGAGGACTGGCCCGGCCAAATTGCTGAGACCCCTGACACTGGCATCCCAAAGGGATCCCCAGCGGCGCCGATTCTCTTCATCACCTACCTGTCAGGTATCTTCGACGAGGCGCGCGGCCCTCGAGTAGGCTGGATGCATATGCCATTCGCAAGGCCGGTGCTGGGAACAGGGTTGAGCGATGAATACTTCAATCTCCTCGCGATCTTCATCGAACGCCGGAGGATCGGAAATCTTGCTGCTACGGCGTGTGGCAAGGTGATGGGTGTACCAGTAGTGGTTGGCGTATTGGCGGCGGCTGGCTCATTTCCATTCAAGACGGACTCTGCCAGAGTATGAAGATGCTGATTTGCGGTTTCGAGCGTGGATCGGGGGCGAACGAGGAATTGTTTGAGATCGATCGTAGCTGGCCAACGAGGACAAGGGCAAGGGCGAGGACGTGGGCGGAGCTGGCAAGCGCGCGACAAGGACAAGCGTGGAGATGTGGACGAGCAAGCGTGGAGAAGGCTCTGGATGTTATGTCTGCTGTATCCAAGGTGAGGATTGCCTTCTGCCTGTCTTGCATTTTTCTCCCTGACCATTAGCAACTGTTCCCGTCGCCACATCTTGTTTCACGTCTTGTTCCTTGTTGTGCGTATGTCGGTTTGTCCGCCGAGCAACCAGAACCTTTCCCCGCCGCGCAATCCAGGATGCAGAATCTTTCCTCGCCACGCGATCAGAACCTTCCATGGCCATAGTTAGTCGTTCCGCGGCGGTGGCAGTGGTGGTGATGGCAGTGGTGGCGTTGGCGGCGGCAAGGGAGTAGCAGCGGTGGGCTGTGACGCAGGAAGCCCATGATACGGAGTGCGCTGCCCTTACGGGCTTCGGAAACAGCGGTGAGGCGGCGGTCGCCGCCTGGAAAGGTTAATCTTCACAGATGCTCAAGCCGTTATCAAACGGATGGCTTCTGAAGACCCGGGACCAGGACAAATGTATATCATGCAAACCAGGACGCACACCGTGACACTACTAGGGCGAGACCAGGTATCGCCAACGGGATCCATTGGTGTTCTGCCCATGAGGGCGTCCCAGGTAGCGAGAAGGATAATGAGTGCACGTGGGGCTGGGCAGGGTTGTCAATCGTCCGTCCAGTTCGTCCTAGCGGTCTCCCGGGAGCCCGGGACAGGTCGGGGTTAGTTGGGCTGAGGGAAGCGGGGACTACAGGGTTCCGGGCTGGCGAGATGAGGACGGATACCCTGCAGGTCCCGGAATGGACTGCCGACTGAGTGGCTGCGAGGCTGTGCGGCTGTGTAAGTGGCGCAGAGGATTTCCATTGCCGTACGTACCTGGGCCACCTCACTTCAACCTCATCGTTTTTCTCCACCGGTCCCCGCCCAGACGGGATGTGAATAGGGCCAAGAGGACCGTGATATATAGCTGGTTACTAATGCTGTCATCTCACGGCACAAAGCTCCCAATATACAGAGGGTTTCCGATGGCTACTCTAGTACGCGCCACCACTCCCGTGCCCGCGGCCAGCACTGCCATACACACCCACGAGATCTGCACTACTCAGCGCTCGCCATGCCTTGGAGCACCACTCGATAGAAGGATTTGGGAAAGGCATTGTTCATCGCCTTTACTGAGCATCGGCTCTTTGGCCGAGTGTACGCCGCAAATGGTTCGAACGGACGGCAAAACGGTTACAACATGGGCTCTATCCCGATTCCGTAGTCGAATTTCGATTCTTACGGGGCTGGTTTTAACGGTTCCTTATTCGGAACGCGATCACTCTTTGTATCGCCACAAACAAAACACAAGAGATTTCCGAGAAATGCTTTGAGATGATCACCAAATTCTTCTGCTTTAATCAGAGGAACTCTCAGTTGAGGGATTGAAGTTTGAACCGAAGATCTTGTGCGGTGTATTAGCAGGATTGGGACCACTAGTGGCATTCTCCACCGGGGCGGCCCTCTTTGGCACGAAGATAGGTAGATTGATAAAACGTCTACAAATTCGTTACGGTATAGGTACATATGTATCTTACGACGCCTGTAGACTGATTGTGGTCGGGGTTGGACAATGGACGGGAACCGGTGTGTGTACTAGGACGGAGCATTGTAAGGCCTATCCCAGGCCTGAGAAATATAATAACAAAGAAAGGAAGGTAGAATTAAGAGAGAATGGGTGGGTGTTGTCGCTACCCTATGATTGACGGATTCTGTCCGGCGAGGATGATGGTACGAACCCCGCTCCGCAACTCGCTAAGTACACAGAATTGGGTGACTAATCCCCAACAGAACTTAATTCCCTCCTATAGCATAAAGATAAGCGCGAGTAAGCACTAACTAAGCCTCATTGGGTTTGCACTAAGCCTGCAGTGAAACGGGTGAGTGATAATGAATGCATTCTATGGACAGTAAAAAGTCCATTCCACCTCCAGTACCCCCGCCGCTATCCACCTCCAGTACCCCCGCCGCTATCCACCTCCTCCACCACTGTCATGGTGTCGGGTTTCCTCTAGCATCAATGACTACTTGTAACCGTGCAGGTATACTATCTACCAACCTATCCAAAATTTCCTCCCTGACGTGGTATCGCCAGGTATTCTCTAGTTATATACGCATCAACACACCCCGGACGAAACTCAACGCCTAAAATCGCCAAGACTTTCGCCCGACACTCGGACTTCACAGACATCACGATGTCTGGCGGAGCGACCGTACCGGACGAAGCCCTGTTGGTGGCTGCAGCGGCCGGCCAGAGCGAAAGTTCCCTCTTGAGGGAACTTGTGGGAGGCCGGGAAGAGGAGATGGAGGAGGATTCCGGGAGCGAGCTCAGCGAGCTTGAGAGAAGCGTGGTGGGCGGGGTGGAGGTGGAGGAGGAAACGGGACGACCCAAGTTCAGGCGCGCCGTGCCCGGCGCGGGGCAGCAACAAGCACGCAGTATTTCTTCCAGCGCGGCAACCAGAACAGCACAGCGACAGCTCGCGCGACGACAGCATCTTCGCGACGCCAGGCAAGCAGATCATGAGAGGAGCACTCGCGCGCTCTCTCGCGACTGCAGCCAACAGCCTACAGCAGGTGGGAGCGGCGGACTCCTTGCTGCCTTTGGTTGGCGTAACCGGCACCGGCATCGGCGTCCCCCAGCGCGCTGGTGTGGGAGTCGGGGTCGCCACCCTCTCCGGGACCGCCCCGCCCTCCATTTCCACCTCATTGGCCATTTCCACCTGTTGGCCATCTCCTCTACCCAATCATCCGCCCCCACATCCAATCTCCCACCCTCCTCCCCGAAACTCTTGGCAGAATTCAGGGTCTCCGCCGTCCCCACCTGCTGAGGGCTGCCGGTGGCCGCCGCCGAGAGAGAGCGTGCAAGTGCTCCTCTCAGGGTCTGATTGCTCGGCGTCGCGAAAATATCGTCGTCATTGCGCGCGCCGTTGCGGTTTCCGTGCCGGAAGAAATCCTGCGTGCTTTGTTGCTGTCTCGCGCCTGAACTTGGGTCGTCCCGTCTCCTCCACCCATCCCGCCCTCCACCTCACTCTCGAGTCCAGAATCGTCCCCCATTTCCTCCTCCCGGTGTCCCACAAGTTCCCTCAAGAAGGAACTTTCGCTCTGGCCGGCCGCCGTAGCCACCAACAGGGCTGCTTCGTCCGGTACGGTCGCTCCGCCAGACATCGTGATGTCTGTGAAGTCTGAGTCTCGCTAGGTTTTGGTGTGTCGGGCGGAAGTCTTGGCGATTTTAGGCGTTGAGTTTCGTCCGGGGTGTGTTGTTTAATTAGTCGGGCTGAGGGAAGTGAGGACTACAGGCTTCCGAGCTGGCGAGGTGAGGACGGATACTACAGGGCCCGAAAAGGGCCGTCGACCATTTGGCTCTGTGGCTTCATGGCCGTGTGGTCGTGTGGCTGTGAGGCTGTATGAATTGCGGATGGCGCAGAGGGTCTCCACAGGCGTGCGCACCCGGGTCAATTTAACCTCATCGAAATTCTCCACAAGAACGGAACCTACGAACTAACGAGGGGAAAAACACTGTGGGGACGCCCAAAACCCTGGGGGCTCCCATTCTGATTGTTCCTTGCCTGTACATTCTGGCATACCTTCCCAGCCCCACCTAATTCTCCTCTGCATTGTGCTCATTCCCGCTCTATCTCATGTCCGCCGTGACAACTACATATATTAGAGGACTCCAGACGCACGATTGCAGCCCTAGTGCTATGGGGGTACCTTACGCTGCGCCACTCCGCCTGGGAAACGAAGGATAAGTTGACTTCCTCGCCATACCGACCCAGAAGTGGGCCAACTGAGAGACCATTGCTGCGGGCGGGCGAGTACTCAACCGACCTCTAGTGGCTCTGTTGTAACATTTCCCGTGCTACCACTGCTTCTCGGCTCACAAACGACTCCCACGATCCCTCGCCAACCTCAAGCGGGAGATCTCCGAGAAGAAGTGGGCCGAGGCACAGCAGTGGGCAGGAGGCCGGACCTCCAAGGCGAAATACCAGATGCCAAAAAGCCAGAGGCCGGACAGCATGGTGGCTGGGAGCACCAAGAGGCTCGCCTCGAGGTACTATCAGCTGAAAACGGGGCATGCCCGCACCGGGCAATACCTACACTGGGCCAAGGTGCGTCCCACGACCCAGTGCTGGTGGTGCCGATGCCCCTCGCAAACGAGAGACCACCTCTTCAAGGTGTGTCCGGAATGGAAGATGCAACAGAAGATTCTGTGGGCGGAAGTGCAGAAGGAGACCGGGAGGTGGAAGAGCAGGTGGAAGATCCGGGACCTACCGGGCGATGGGCGATGTGGGCAGGCAGTGCTGGACTTTCTCTCCTCTACGGATGTGGGAAGGCTGGTGCCACCTCTGGAAGAGAGGGACGCCGGGAGTGAGGTGTCAGAGTGGGAGCTCCGAGAGCGCCGGGAGTGGGAAGAGGAACGGGAGGCGGAGGCGGAGGAGCTGGGTGCCGCGGGGGAATTGGGTGCGGGGGAGGAACCACCGCTGTTCCTGCCCACGCCTTCGTTCATGGCATCGGCAGAGGAGGAGTGAGGAGTAGTCACGCGTTTTTCCTTTGTCTCTCCTTCCGTCGCCGTCTCGTTAGTCATTTCCTTGGTGCGCACCACATCTTCTTGGGACAGGCCTGGGCAGAGGGCAAAAGGGGAGCTTGCAATGAGCCGCCACCGCGCGGACTGCGGACAGGAAAACCGGGCAAAATGTACGCCGCCATGATCTATATAGGTCGAATGCGAGTATGATTAAACAAAAAAAAACTGCTTCTCGGCTATCACGGTATTCAGCACAGTACACCGCCGCTGTTACTGTCTATCTCCTACCACAACGAGATGCAATACCAATTTCACTCCTAGGACACCCTTTAAATAGGTACAGTAGTGGCCGACCCAAACACAACTAGCCTGGCATTGAGCAGCGGCAATTCTGTGCCATCCCTAAAAGTTGAAACACTAAAGCAAACGATCTCCATACTTTACATAGCAACCCTGGCCGAAGGGATGCCTGAGGCCCACATCGGTAACTAGTACAATACGTCATGTGCAAGAGTATCCGCCTCCTGATTATACTCCCGCGAAACCCACCAGAAAAGCACCTGTATCTCCTGGCTCTCCAAATCCACAATCATATCATGCAGCAGCTGGAGCACTTTCCAGTTCTTAACCGTCTCACCCTTCGCGTTTGTGTACTGGGACATCTCCCACCTGAAGATGTGATCCGTCATCGCGTTGGACACAGAGGTGGAGTTTGTTACCACAACTATCGTATCCACCTGGCCCCAACCTCGATGTCCTTTCGACCTATTTTCTTGGAAGATCCTCAGCGCTCGGACCACGGCGAAGATGTCGGCGTACACATTGGTCTGCCGGTGCACATTGCGGTCCAGAACTCCAGCCCAATTGTACACGGATTCAGGTCCGAAGTAGACCGCGGAAGCGGCGCGGGGTTCGACATTGACACGGCCATTGCCCGCACACGCTCCATCAACGGATACGCAGATCGTGTCCCACTGCATGAAAAGTCGCCTCCGCTGCAGGTAGTCGTACTCCACCCGAGCAACATATGTCAACTCGTTGGATTCGTCGTAGACAGTGATATCGCCGGGGTCCTCCGGGGGGTTTTCGGAGTCGCACCACTTGGGGTTGAAGGTTCGGCTCATCGTTGCAGTCGGACTTCTGTGATGCGTAGGAGATTCCGACAGCGCGAAGGATTCCGACAGCGAGAAGGATTCCGAGAGCGTGGAGGAAGATCTAAAGTTTTTTATCTACCGAGTAGAAGAGCAGGTATATTTCGACGATGGCGCTAGTTGAGATGATGTAGGAGCGGGTGAGAAGGAAAAGAAGAAGCGGGGTATCTTGGCTCTTATAGGCAGGCGCAGGGCAAGGATCAAACTTGGCGTGGGGAAATACATCATACATACATAGTGACGAGTCAAAAAAAAGCGAGTGCACGCTAGCAATGCATGAGTCGATCCCATTGTCTCGGCAACCGGCCCTAGTTAGAAAGCATTGGTTGGGGACTCATAGCCGGAGGGTTACTGACATTCAATCCGATGACTAATATTGGTGACTAAGCCCGAGTGATCGATTGTGCTCCCTATTTTCGCGTATGCAGTTGAGCTCAGGGGACGCGAGTTCAGCGCCGCGAGTCGCAATTACAACCACCGAGCAGCTGATTCTACTCCAATTACCACAAAATCATATCGTCGTTATTCCCTCATTGCGACCACTGCACCCGCCCTGTCGTTGAACGGATGTTTTGCAGTAGCAGCATGAGTGTACGGCTAATGAGCCAAACCCAACAGCAAAAACAAATTTCTCTTAATCACAAAATACTAGTTAGTCATGAATTTTATTTCCTAATAGTTAATGCTAGTCACAGTATATCACTGGGTTTATTATTACCCGAACCGCCCATATAAACTGCTAATTTTGTACCCTGGCTTCCACAAATCTATGAGACCGTTATTATTTTTCTAGCTTCATCACGTCCTACTTTCTGCTACGCTCTTTCGCCTGATGTAACTCTTTTTAATTCTAGTGTGTTGTTGAGAGTGGGAAGCCGGGGGTGAAAGTCGACGTTTTCATGCTCCGGGTATAGGTGTCCCCAACTATACATATTGACATATATATAAGGTATGTATACATATGTATGATAGACGAGATAGACGGATACAGTGCACGGCCCGTGCCTTGCAGCCTGCGTGCGTTCAGCAGCGCTAGGTTTCATTAAGCGCGTCAGTCGTTGAGTCTGCCAGCCCAACGCATCGTTTGTCGCCAGTAGTGCTAGTCGAGTCGCCCCAATCGACGCACTGCTGGAGGGGGGGGGCTTTTTGTTTAATCATACTCGCATTCAGCCTATCTAGGCTATGGCGGCGGGAGGGAGGGGGGGGGGGGGAGGAGGGTATATAAGAAGATAAGAGCGAGCACCGCGGCCGAGAGAGCCAAACGCCAGTACCCAATCCTCGACCGAAAGCCCTGCTTGGTGGAGCTACCCTTGATCAAGATTGGTGCGTCGGTACCGCGGGATTCTTTTTTTTTTATCCATTCACCACATGCGACCCAGCCAGATAATGGCGATATGCACACTGTCCGTTCCCCGTCCGCAGCCCGCGCCGGGGGCGGCTCGTTGCAAGCTTCCCTTTGCCCTCCGCCCAGGCCTGTCCCGAAAATGATACAGCGCGCAAAGGAAATCGCAAAGGAAAAAACATCGAACCCGGGTCCTACTGCTCCTTCGCGGGCGCCATGAAGGAGGGCGTGGGGGAGAAAAAGCGGCCGTTCCTCACCCCCGGCACCAAGCTCCTCTACATCTACCCCCCTCCCTTCTTCCCTCTTCCTCCGCTGGAATTCGCTCACTCAGTACGTCTTCCTCAGCCGGAGCTGGAACCAGCCTCCCCACGTCCGCGGTGGAGCGGAAGTTCAAGATCGGCTGGCTGCAGCGCTCGTCGGCAAAGAGGTCCCGGATCTTGAACCGGTTCTTTCCTTTCCCTGTCTCTTTTCGCACCTCTGCCCACAGGATTTTCTAGTGGCGTTTCCCGTGCGGGCAGCACTTGAAGAGGTGCTCCCGTGTCTGGGTCCTGTAGGGGCACCACTAGCTCTTAGCGGTGGGTGCTTCTTCGTCCATGCGAGGTATTGGCTAGTGAGGTAGAGGCCCGTATTCAACTGGTAGAACCTCACAGCGAGCCGCTTACTGGTATTTGCTGCGCCTGGGTCCGGCATCTGGCGTGGTTCCCGGAGTCGGCTGCATCGGTATTTCTCCCTGGTAACCTTGCACACTGCCCATGCCTTTGCTTCCTGCCACTTGGCCTCCGCGATCGAGCGCTTCATATGTGCTAGTGACCTAAGGGGTTGCCGTCTTTACCCTGGAGGGTCGCCGTACCGCCCAGGTCGAAGAAGTTCAACACCGTGAGGTCCGGCTCGTCTGTTGCCAGCTTTGCCCACTCATACGCCTCCTCATTCCCTGGCACCCCCTTGGGCGCAGGGCACCAGTGGAGTTCAATTGTAACTTCCGGCCTTCTCCTACGGATGGTCGCGATGTGTCTCCTTGCCTCAAGAGCATACGCCTGGCCAGGACCAGGCTCATCTGAGCCCACCCTTTGGATCGCTGCTTGGGCATCCGCATAGATGGTGATCCGTTTGTGGGCAAGGGCCCGGAGTGCGGCGTTTTCCAGTGCTCTGGCAATGGCTGCACACTCAGTACCGCAAGCTACCGCGGAGATTCCGGTCTACTTGCCACTCACCCACAGTACGACGTGGCGAAGACAGAGAAGATAACGGCAAACCTGCCATTGGTTTTGAAACTATATATATACTATCGCACCATCTCTCTTTTCCCCCACTATAATGCCATCAGGCGGCTTGCTGCCCGTATCGTAAAAAATCAATAAAAAATCAATAAAACAACGCATTTTACGTTGTCAAGCACCTAGCTCGAGCCCTTGATGGGCGGTACCCACCTTGAGCTTCAATACTATGGCCTCTATGATAGATCACAGCTTTGTGGCTTTGTTGGCAGCCGCTTCCCTTAGCAGAACTCGCACCAACTCCTACACTGGTGTGTTTCTCGTTGGCTGACACCGCCACAAAGAACTCCCGCTTCTTTCCAGCTGTCGTAGATACGAAATACACAGCCGAAGACTGCATATGAGATCGCACGTCACCTATCCTGTTTTGTCACCGCTTGATTCTCGCAGCTGATGAGTGGTATGCTGCTAATTACTTGTCGCTTTTCTTCGTCAAAACGTTCAACCCAGCGCCAACAGCCCAATCGGCTACCGCCTACCTGAACTGCGAAATCTCTACCCCCGCTCTCGACGTTTATGTACCCAACTGGCTGGGAGCGAGCCAAACCAACTCTTGTATTTGTTGAACATATTAACAGAGGCGCCGCCGCCGTTGAAGGCCATGTTCATGGCGGAGCTGGCGGCAGTATGTATTGGTGGCAGTGGTGGTGGATACTTAAGTAGATAGGGGTAAAACAAGTCGCCCATTTAGGGCCTGTTCTTTTCAGCGTATTTTTTTTTTCTACCATAGAAATCTGACATACCGTATGTCACGCATACGCTGGCTCGGTGGGCGTTCGGCTCAACGCGTACTTTAAAAATACGAGAAGCAAGGCTGAGCCGCGGAAAGGGGAAAGTTTTATCAGTTGTGGCCCCCGAATTTTTTTCTACGTTGTCTGGCAGTCAATCATCACAATGCCCGACAATTCTGTTCTGTTGCTCACCCCGAAAGCATCACTCAACGTTATTGCTGTACTGGTTGCCCAACACGAAGCTTCTCTTTGTATATTGGATATATGTGATACATAGAATCGGTAGATAGGGGTTGGGAGATTATCTAGAACGTCAGGTTGAAAGCAAGGCCACGTATGCCCAGGCTATCTGTGCGCCACATTATCTCATCGGCAAACCTCTATTGCCATCGCTTTTTATTCCTGTCATGCCCTTGGCCGACGCATCCATCCATCGAGTACATCCGTCGACTCGTTTCTCTGCGTAGTAAAGGCCACAGCTTCAACTGTAGTCTAGTTGAGGGGCAGTCGGTGATACAGGGGGCCGCGCATTCGATGAAGCTGGAGCAGAGGCTTTACGATATTATGGCGGATTAGGGCTTGGACTGCATGACGATATACGGCTTGTTGAGCGCGAGGCTGGCCCCGTTACTAGAGGCCTTCACGGACATACATACCCCCGCCGAGCCGCCAGTAGAAAGGATACTTTGGGGTCAACCGGCTTCTGTCGCCAAGAGAAAGGGACTGCCATCACTCACGGTGGGGCAGCCGTAGCGGAGCAGGCCTGTCTACGCCACAGCAGATTAGCCGCAGGCTCCACCAAACACCCCCGCATTCCGCCATCAACCCCTCGATATCGATCGAAACCGAACACCAGGGCTCGCCTGGACCAAAGCCACCAAACCACCCTGATCACATACAACTACCATGGCACACGCCCCGCCAGCTACTCCCTCGGCCATCCAAACGACCCACGCTTCCGACGAGCGTGCCATTTCCCCGGAACTGCGCGCAACGATTGCCAAGATGGAATTCGACGCCACGCATAGCATCAGTGCAGTTCTTGAGGATATCCGCGTAAACGCGATGCAAGCGGGGATTCATAAGGACATCGACAGCGCCACGGAGAGCATGTATGAGGACGCCTCGAGCGTCAGAGCGGTCCTAGCGGCTATCGATCGCATCCACCACAACACCACCAAGCTCGCCTGGTCCGTTATATATTCCTCGCAGCACGCGGGCATCGGCAGTCTGAAGGGCATTGCAAGCGCCATGGATGGCAAGTCTACGGATGCCCTCGACAACCATGCAGAAGGTCGGGCGCCAGGCACCCCCAGTATTCCTGACATTCAGTTCATCCCAGCGCCGCAATCGGACCACGACATCGAGCCGCGCAGCGAAACCCTTGTGCTTAAGGTGGTCAACCATGTTGATAAAGCAACACAACCGGTGACAGTTGACTTGAAATCCTGTCTGTACTTCGAGATCAAGAAAACGACTCCTCTAGCGAAGGTCATGGATTTGTGGTGCCAAAACTGTTGGCAGGGGAAGGATCGGCTTGGAATACGGTTCTGGTGGCGACGTCCGGGCCGCTACTTGGCCCTCTATAGCACATTGGAAAATGTATTCGACGAGGAAGCTAGTGTAAGATATCTATCTCATTCTCTTCCAGTGTTTTTTTTATACTAAGCCATTTGCTTCCAGGTGTCAAAGTCTGCTATGGTTACGATGGAGGTTTGGAAGGGGTAATGGCCCGATGCATTACACGAGTTATATTTGTTCGACGAATCAGGCGAGGAGGAAAGGTTAGTGCCATCACGTATTGCGCACCAGTAATTCACTGTTCATCGCTTCGGGGATGTCAGCGGCGGACATCCCGGTGATGTATGCAGTCCGGCAGGGGAGCTGCCCGACCTATGATCGCAAACTCTGCCTTCGAAATCCAATTTGCCGGTGCAAAACCCTAAGTCTTTAAACCTTGCTTTGGTAGTTGTGCTGTTGCCTCCTGGTTACGATCGCGTGAAAACTGGAGAAGTGAGATCTGGCGATCGCTATTATGGGGTCGGGGTGGTAGATAGGGCACTGCAGGAGGGTGTCCCGAATAATTTTATCCTCCATCGTGCCCGACAGTAAGCTTCGCCGTTCAGCCAAGAAATTGTCAACTACGACCCGCGCTCCTCAGAGGAGGATTTAGGGGCGTCGAAGAATCCTATTGCCGCCTGCAGAAATCCGAAAGGCACAAGACGTTGGCGAAGGTCTACGTCGCGAAATCGCTCGTCCAATAAGTTGAGCACGCATATCACATCAACAGCTCAGAACGAGGTATCACAGTCTGGATTTTGTCCGCTGGGGCCCAAGGCCCTCATGGATGCTGCCTGCAATACTCTGCCAGCGGCGATCCCGGGGCTTGTGTCATCGATGATCGAACCCATCCACTTTCCATTTTTTTTTATCCAAAATCAACCCGATATATTGACCGCCAACACGAGCGCCTATTCTGAGTGCAAATTTCTCTGAGTGTAAATTTCAGAGTGGTGGGGGTGCGGGGATGTCGGAATGGAGGTCCATAGATGACGGCTCTGTTGAAAGAGCACCGATTAACGATGATGGTAATGACGAATGATAGGAATTCTATCAGGCTGAGAGTGCGCTTTGGATGCCGTATGAGGTGAGAAGACATAGGGAGTATACTGGACAATCGACCAGCTCACGGCTTCGTTGTTATATTGGATGAGAGTAGAACAGAAAGAACAGACAGAACAAAATATCCTCCACATCTACATCCCCACTCGAGAACGTGCAAGGCGCAAGCGCCAAATCCAAAAGACTATGCCGATACGAACTCCAGCAACGAGAGGTGTTTCCAGCAGGCTCCCCGAGGACCGTCTCGCAGGACACCCTCCCGTCGAGTCCCCTGACGAGTTCCCGAGGCCCCCTTGTGTACAGAGAGAATGTTTTGTTCACGAAGATATATCTCCATCCAATTCACTATCTTCGTCTTTATGTTTCAACAGGAAGGAGGCTATGGCCATGGAGATTGGGAGGTGGATTATTACAGACTCGGGGGTGGGGTGTAAAGACCGCGGAGGGATAAAGATCCTAGCACTCAATCGATCATATCCAATAGTGGCCGACACATCTGTCCGTCGAGTACATCCATGATCCGCCAACTCGTTTCTCTGCGTCGTAAAGGCCACAGCTTCACTGGTAGTCTGGTTGAGGGGCAGTCGATGATACAGGGGGCCGCGCATTCAATGAGTAAATGATGGCTGAGTTTCAAAGGTCAGATGAAGGCTGGAGCCGAGTCTTTACGATATTTATGGCGGATTAGGGAGCTTGGACCTCATGACAATAAACGGGTTGTTGAGCGCGAGGCTGGTCCCGTTACTATTGGGTTCACCTGGCCGACATGCGCTTGCTGAGCCGCAGTAAAGGATAACGTACTTTACCGGTTAACCGGCTACTACCCCTTACCCGGACACTCTGCTCAACCACAGAACCATGAGGAAAAATCGCGAAAAGTCATCTTCCGTGAACCGAGTGTCCACAAAACTTTGCATGACGAAGGATAGTGTTGCAAGGGACCTCTGACCTAGGTATAGGAACAATCCATTGGTTATAAGGAATATTGCTAACTCCTCATCAGTGATTCATCAGCCACTGGATCATTGCCATTTGCTGGGTCTCCAGATGCGCACACTCCCTCGAGGAGGTCAGTCAAGTTGTATAGGCCTAGGGTTGTGTGTCCCTCTTAGCCTGGGCATATCTTTGTGCATTGGAGGGTGGCCTTGATTGACATAGATGGGGAAAATTAACAGGAGCAGGGTTGCTAGACATACAGTGGGAATTGGTGCAGCGAATTTTCACTGATACCTGATTGTTGAGGTGTCAGAAACTTACCTTGGGTATCACCGTTCATTCCCGTGCCGGTATGGAGCCCTGTAGAGGCCTTCAGTAATGCTCAAACCACGCACGTATTGAGAGGTTTTTGGTGGAGTCTATCCTGCAGTCCAGTAACTTCCAGTACATCACAGCAAGGCCCAGACGGTACCATTTCACTTCGTAGTGTATCCTTTTGGTTTCCCTTCGTCTACATTGTGGTAGCAATGATCTTGGACCCCCTACTATACCATCAACCGCTTCCGGTGGCCCGAATTATGAAGTATAGTTTTCGCACAACCATCATGGGAAATGCGGTCTGCTAGAGTCTGAGTTTCTTCTTTGTATGCTCCAAAACATTCTTGCTTGGCCTCGGGAGTTCCGCACAAGCACTGCTGTAGAACGACCTCCACTTGTATACAAGCAGTCGCCAGTAATTCCACCTTAACAAAGCCTACCCTATCCACACTATAAGTTGCAGAATAGAAACCGTACGTCATCAAACAGTTACAGCAACTAAGTGCAACCTCTAGCCAACAGCGCAATCCTGCCAGGGCAATAAACACACCTGGCACCCCGCCGAGAGTGGTCAGAGGCCGGACAGGCTGGTACCACTGCAGCTCGATAGTGTGAACTAGGAGACTTGGATAACATCTCAGGAACTTTGTCAGAGCTTCGCCTGAGTTCGGTTATTTAATGTGCCAAGTTTTGTCACCTGTCGATCTATGGTTGTTGAGCATCGTCACTTTTCGGGTTGCGACGGTAGTGTCCGGGTAAGGGGTAGTAGCCGGGTAACGGGTAAAGTACGTTAACTATTTCGGGGTCACACAGAGCCAATCGGCTTCTGTCGCCAAGAAAGGCCGTCATTCCCGGTGGGGCAGCCGTGGCGGAGCAGGTCTATCTACGCCACAGCAGATCAGAACCTGCAGCCGCAGGCCACCAAACACCCCCGCATTCCGCTATCAACTCCTTGATATCGATCGGAACCGAACATCAGGGCTAGCCCGGACCAAAGCCACCAAAACCATCCTGATCGTATACAACTAGCATGGCACACGCCCCACCAGCAGCTCCCGCGGTCGCTTCTGACGAGCGTGCCATTTCCCCGGAACTGCGCGCAACGATTGCCAAGATGGAATTCGACGCCACGCGTAGCATCAGTGCAGTTCTTGAGGATATCCGCGTAAACGCGATGCAAGCGGGGATTCATAAGGACATCGACAGCGCCACGGAGAGCATGTATGAGGACGCCTCGAGCGTCAGAGCGGTCCTAGCGGCCATCGATCGCATTCACCACAACACCACCAAGCTCGCCCGGTCCGTTATATATTCCTCGCAGCACGCGGGCATCGGCAGTCTGAAGGACATTGCAAGTGCCATGGATGGCAAGTCTACGGATGCCCCCGAAAACCACGCAGCTGTTCCGGAACCGGACATCCCAAGTATTCCTGACGTCCAGATCATCCCAACGCCGCAAGCGGACGAGGACATCGAGCCGCGTAGCGAGACCGTTGTTCTTAAGGTGGTCAACCATGTTGATAAAAACCCACCCTTTCTATATTTCGAGATCAAGAACACGACTCCTCTGGCGAAGGTCATGGATCTGTGGTGCCAAACCTGTTGGCAGGGAAAGGATCGGCGTGGAATACGGTTCTGGTGGCGTCGTCCGGGCCGCTACTTGGCCCTCTATAGCACATTGGAAAATGTATTCAACGAGGATACTAGTGTAAGCTATCCATCCGATTCTCTCCAGTGTTTTACAGCCAATTGTGCTAAGCCATTTGCTTCTGGGTGTCAAAGTCTGCTGTGGTTACGATGGAAATTTGGAAGGAGTAACGACCCGATGCATTGCGCGAGTTATACTTCTTTGACGAATCAGGCGAGGAGGAAAGGTTACCGCCGTGTATTGCGCGTCAATGATTCACTCACTGTTCATCATCGCTTCGAGAATGTCAGCGGCGGACATCCCGGTGACGCAAGCAGTCCTGTAGGAGGGCTACCCGACCTGTGATCGTAAACTCCGCCTCCGAGACCTAATTTTCCGGTGTAAACCTCTGCTGTCGATATCTCGAGAATTAACCTTAAACTTTGCTTTGAGAGTGTTCGGTTGCCTCCTGGCTACGATTGCTACATATTATGGTTGGGGCGGTAGATAGGGCACCGCAGGAGGATGTCCCGAATAATTTTATCTTCCACCGTGCCCCGACAGTAAATTCGCCGTTCAGATGAAAATTGCCGGCTGCGATCCGCGCCCCCCAGGGGGGGATTCGGAGACGTCGAAGAAGCCTATTGCCGCCTATAGAAATTCGAAAGGCACAAGGTGTTGGCAAAGAAGGCCCACGTCACGAAATCGCTCGCCCAAAGAGTTGAGCACGCATATCACCCCATCAACAGCTCAGAGCGAGATCCCTAGACTGAGTTTTGTCCGCTGGGGCCCAAGGCCCTCGTGGATGCCGCCTGCAATACTCTGCCAGCGGCGGTCCGCGGCCTTGATGTCATCGATGGTCGAACCCATCCACTTTCCATTTTTCTTACCCGAAATCAACCCGATATGTTGACCGTCAACGCGGACGCCGGTTCTGAGTGAAAATTTTAGAATACCAGAACAGTGGTAGGAGGGTATGGAAGTGTCAAAGTGACGGACGTCTGGAGATGACGGTCCATAGATGACGGCTCCCAGAGCACCATCTCGCAGGACAGCCTCTTGTCGAGTCCCCTGACGAGTCCCTGAGGCCCCCTTGTGCGTAGAGAGAATTTTTTGTTCACGGCGGTGTATCTCCATCCAATTCACAATCTTCGTCTTTATATTCTAATAGGAAGGTACGGCTATAGAGATTGGGTGATCCGTGACCAATTCGAAATCTGAGATAAAGTCCCCTTCCCTACTACCCGCCCATACTTATCGAGCCATATCTCAACCAATTCTACTACGTTTTTAAGTAAAGACGAAAAATGTGGACGACAACCCTGTGGCTCGTAAACTGGACACAAACTTCTCCACCACCGACAAATACAAAATCGCTGCTACTATACTCCAGTAGCAAGTAGACTTGGCTGCTGTAAGCACTACGGGACTCAAATATTCTAATTTTCTCTCATTCCCCCTTCGCAATCAACCTTCCTAAGTGAACGCACAGTTGGTCACTCAGTGTTCTCCATTGCCACTCCGTCCGTCTCGAGCCCCAAATGGGACTGGATAGGATCCACACAGCCCGTCAAACTCCTGGACTGGCACTGGCACCGCCCACCTCATCCCCGAGCGGGGCGGACTACCTTTCTGCAGTCAGCTCAAACGGGACTGCGCACCGGACCCGACTATGGAGGGCACTGAAGTTACTTTTTGAGGGACTTGGATTGGCTGAAGTTAGAGCCGCTCTCGACGGTGGATTAAGTACCTTCTTACTGCTACGGTATTTGTATTTTACTCCTCAGACTGTCGAATATGGAAAGATTGTCATTGGGAGATTCCGAAAGCACCTGCGGACCACAATGGCTATAGGACGCGTTACTAAGTCTAACCTAGCCCCCCCAAATGAGCGACCTGACCGCCCAGAACTCGGGAGATGATAACCCATCTCCGTCTCCGGCCCCGTGGAAGCTTTATACAATCCTGTGAAGACATGTCTATGAAGAGGACTGAAGATTTGGTACAATATCGGAGAGAGGAAATTGGTAGAATGTAGAGCAGAGTGGAAAAGAATGTCTAGATACACAGCCAGTGCGGGCAATGAGAGTGTCGAAATACCGTACAGAGAGTACGCTTGCGTTCAAAGTATGTGAAATCGTTGACGACGTGGACACCACTATACATCACTCGCTGCATTGTATTTGAAGAGACTGCAGAAGATTCCGCCTTAAAAGACCGGACCGTGTCTTGTAGTTGTAGTATATAGCAGTTAGAATGCGTGAGGCTGAAGTCAGGAAGTCGACATGAGCGGATACGGAATCGCTCCGCGCGCAATCAGCCGGGCATTGGTGATGTGGAACAGAGTCGAGACCTATGGAACCAGTTTTCGAAGCCTTTAGGCTCCAGAGAATTCCGATTCCGTCGGTGGCTGTGCCGAAAGAAGCGGGAATTCCGAACCTCACCCAGTCGGCAGGTGACCGGCCGGCCCAGCGGACCCACACTCTGCTGGTACGCATGTAGCATAATTCTCTAACGTGGCCGGACGTCACGGCAATTGATAGCGATGTACCCTTTGCCACACCTGAGTCCCGGATATGCATCTAGAACAGAAAGTCGGAGTTTTCAAGACTTCCAAGACTTCGCCGATTCCGTCAACCAGCTGGCGTCGGATGCTACAACCGTACTGGGTCCCGCCAAACTGCGGATCAGACTGTGCGGATCACACCCAAATCGATGGTACCTCGTGGTTAAAAGCTCAGAATCAATCGTCAGTGGAGTCCGGCAGATGGAAAACGGCTATGGAGTCAGCTTGCGGGGCCGGGGGTTTGTATTTGAAGTCGGATGGCTGTGCTTACACAGCTCGGAGAGAACAGGTCCCATAGCCACGTCTCTGAGCTGGAAAGAGACATCTAGCTGGCATTACTCCAGCTTGAGCTTATCCGCGGGTCGTGACTTCCGGACCCCAGTTTGGGACTCGGGTGATGTATCGCATGGTGTATTACAACTCCAGTTTACCGATGAGCACTTGGACGACAGCACCAACCGTGCGCATGTGGGATATGACGTCTCGGGGTTGTAGTACTACCATCAGGGTTCTTGAAAGTTTTGGGATGGAATATTGATATCACGATTGCAGCAGTCAACTCTGTTACTAGGTAGGGCGACTACACGATTTTATTCATCCCATATCGTCCTGCATTTGCTCTATCTATATCATGAGCAGTTCCACCTCCCACTGCAGCCTCGCTGAGTGATGCGTTCTGCTTTCCTTCCCGCCTTTGATAAAAGATATCAGTAACAGCGCCCTTACCCTTAACGTCCTTCCCCTTATCAATTCACACGGTGCCATCTCGTAGCGGTTCCTCGTGTGAGGCCACTCACACTGGCGGTCCTGAGTCTTCCCACTGGCGGTAACCCCCCCGGCCCGATCGCCACTGACCTCTGACTGCATTCCCCTGCCGAAAGTGCCCCCTCGCCGAGGCTCCTTGCGCCCCACGGCTATTCGGCCTTCCTCTATATCCTATCGCCGCTTCTGGTGGTTTGGCAGCGTTCTGGGGGCCTCCTTCACGTACCCTTGTCCATTTGGCATCACGGGGCCTGTCGGAGCTCTCGGGGGCTCGGTAGCGACGGCTCGCCTCAAGTGCATCAATATTGGGAGCGGCAACATGATCCACAGTTCTTCGATCTTCCTTGGTGTGGCCGGTGGTGTGACTTCCCTCCCCCCAACGTCGTTTCTGCCCGGCCGAGCTCGGTCCCGGGGTAGCGTTCGGTGCGCCTCGTATCGCAGGCGGTTCATTGTGGCGCATGGCTTGTGGGTACAGGCCCATGCCCCCCGAACCTAATGGTGTGGTTGGGAAACGCGTAATCGCTTCCCCGCTTTTGCCAGCCAATGCCACGAGATCTGCGACCGCTTGTGTGTTTGCCTGAATTGACCGTAGCATCGCCGTGTTGAGTTCTCGGAGTGTGGTATTCTCTTCGTGTAGTCGTTTATTGCCATCTTTGAGGTCTGAAACTGCCCCGAGGATTGCCCCCACCCCTTTCGCGATATTGCCGCACGCTTCGCTCGTCCGTTTGTTGATTAATTGGGTCTCTTTCCAGAGGGTATTCGTGATTCTGTCGACGATTTTGTGTTCGTGTTTATTGAGCAGGTATTGCAGGTGCTCTTCATTAAAGCCGCGGCGGCTGTCGCCGTCGTCGTCGTCTTCGCCACCGAGACCAGCGATAACACCGATGTCGCAGTTCAGGTTGAAGTAGGTTTCGTGCTCGATCGGCTTTTTCCGTCTGTCACCCTTCTCAAGGTTAGAGATGATTTGAGGTTCGGTCGGCTTGTTCCGTTTATCGTCATTCTTGAGGTCGAGGATAGTCGCCAAGATTTTCTCGACTCCTTTCGAGATGTTGTCATTCGTTTCGTCCTGGAATTGCCCTAGCGTGCGAAAGAGCCTCTGTTTGTCGTAGGGCCTCTTCCAGTTATCTCTGTCGTAACTATCACCGACGAGGAGTTCAAATCGCTGGACCATCTCATCCTCAAGGTGCCTGATCGAGCCTTCCACCCCATCGTAGTAGTCCGCCGGGACGATTTTGGAGAGATTGCCACCGAGTGGTACGTCGATTGTAGGTGGGATAGCGGATTCCATCACACTTTCACTCTTTGCTTCGTTGTCATCACTGAGGATCGCAATCGCCCTCACGATTTTCGATGCAATCAATTGTGAGATCTTGTCGTTCGCTCCGCACGACGTGCCCCCCGGTGCACGGGAAGGAGACTTTTCCCTTCTCTCGTTCCGCGACGTGCTACGTAGCAGGTTTTCTATATCGGTAGGGGGGTAATCGTATTCGTATTCGTCGGTGTAAAGACCCTCTCGGACGTCGAAGACAGAGCGGGAAAGGGTCTCAGAGGGACTCGTTGGCTGTTGGGTGGTCGTGCTGGAGGCTGCAATCGCCTTGCCTTTCGCTTTTTGGTCGTTCACTCCCATCGTGAGCGCGAGGGTCGAAGTTGTATTGTAGTCCGACGTCGGAAGGCCGTCACGTCTTGGCCAAGCGGAGGGGTCGCGGATGGTTGTCGGCGGCTGCTGTTGGATGTATGGCGTTGCCGGACTTCGAGGATGTGATGTGAAAAGGTTGGCCTTCCATAGCGGCAGATCGTAAGCTATGTGATTGCCACTTTGACGGGAGCACCGTGACAGGAGTGGGTCCAAAAACAACCCCCATCGTCAATCTTTACTCCATCACCCAACGTAAAAAAAAGAATTCTTTTCGAGAACATACCACGATAGGGTAGCGTGTGTATAACAACTCTGTGTTTTCCGATTTCGATTTAGGGCTGTGGTTGTGGTTGTGGAGCTATACTTTTGCTATCTACCTACTTATGTAGATCATGGCGATAAAGACGGCGACGGACGATAGCGGTCTTGGCACCAAGCTAGACTAAATTAAGAAATCCGAGTGATAACTCGATCCAATACAATCATCTACCCAAAAATCTGAACGGTACTTCCTTCTATGAGACTTAGACTGCTGTTCCATATACTCCCTCTGCTCCTTCGACGGTTTATATACGCCATCAGCCACCTCTTACTGTGGACAGCAAACCATCATATTATCTTCAAAGAAACAGAATCCATAGAAACCCGTACAGTTTGCTCAAGTTCACCGAACCGATACTGACAGCTGATACCCATCCTTCGCCTACAAAAGCTCCCTGAGAGGGCCCACTGTGGCTCTGGTATTCATAGATTTTGGATTCGGGGAGGCAGTTCTGTCATCCATCACGATTGACTCTCCGCCCCTACACGGTGCTCCGGCCCGCCATTGACAGAGAACACCGACGGGCAACGAGACTGGGCAACGAGACTGGGCGCGGAATGCGGTTGCAGAACGGAGGAAAGATACCGTGCATGCGAAGCCTCAGAAATTAGAAGCGCGGGAGTGCCGACGTCATAGGTTCATTTTGGCAAGCCTGCTTGCTACAGGAGGGCGAGGGGCCAACCCGTCCTTATCCCGACCCAGTCACTGGCACGCACAGTGGGTGTCCGGCACGCCAAAGTACTTATGGAGAAGGGGTAGATGTCGAGACAGGGGAAATAATTACGCATATGTATACGAGCCAGCAGCCAGCCAAAGATCCCGGCAACGGAGCACAGTGAGACATGAGACACGACTTAGGAATTGCAGGCAGCAGGAAGACAGCCTCGTGTGGCAAGGGTGGGTACCACTGATTTTTTTTACTTCTTCATTGATCGCGTGCAGCCCATGTAGACTATGGCGATGTACGTGACCCGACTCCCGGTCAACGTGGAGTCCAGACCATTCTCGAGCTACGCTAGTCCGTTATGGTTAGTGATGGCTTCCTCGTGACTTAACTAAGCGACTTGGATCCGCCCGTGGCGTTGATGTGGCGCACTGGAGGTACTGCCTTCGCAGAACACCCTGACGCGCACAGCCATCCATTCCTCATCACCGAACACACATCTACAAACAAGAGAGCTGGAGGACAGCACAGCGAGCTGTGCTTCTTCTCTGGCGTAATTACAACCACCACCATCGTCACCGACGACGGCCCCGTGCGCACTGGTAGCTCTTGGCCAGTGGGCATCCGACCTCAGAAGAAGGGTAACCACATTCACAGACGAGCGGACGCGCTTTCGAAGTCTAGGTCTATTACGGGCTGCTGCTTCTTCCATCCCGATCCGCAGACCCAACCTGAGCACAGGTGTGATTGAAGTCGGACCTGCCATCAGCGAGCGGCAGTCGGACCGTATTCGATGAAGTCACCGATACCTACCACTGCTCGACTGCTAGTATCACGGCGGATAAGCCAGGACTGACAAATTCTCCCCGCCCACGACAGTATAAACGAACCTTTTTTTTTAATTCATTATTCGCATGCGATCTAGCTAGGTCATGGCGAGTACAAACTTCCCCGACCTCGATCAGTCTGCAGGAAGCCCGTTGCAATCTACCCTTTGCCCTCCACCCGGGCCTGTCCCGATGGGGTCTATCACGCAATACCGGAATAACGAAGGGAGGTGCAAAGGAAAGCGAGCCCCTCTCACCCCCCCATGGCACCCAGCTCCTCTGCCTCCGCCCTCCTCTCCTCTTCCCGCTCTCTGTGCTCCCACTCAGACACCTCGCTCCATGCGTCTTCCTCAGCCGGGACAGCCTGCCCACATCCGTGGTGGAGAGGAAGTCTAGTACCGCCTGGCTGCACCTCCTGTTGGCAAGGAGGTCCCGGATCTTGAACCGGCCTTTCCCCCTCCTGATTTCCTCCCGTACCTGTGCCCACATGATCTTCTGCTGAGCTTTCCACTCGGGGGACAGCTTGAGAGGTGATCCCGTGCCTGAGCACGGCACTGGCACCACCAGCACTGAGCGGTGGGCCGATTCTTCGTCCAGTGTAGGTACTCCTCGGCGAGGCAGTGACCTGTCTTCAGCTGGTAGAACCTCGAGGCGAGCCTCTTGGAGCTACCCGCTACCGTCCCATGATTACTCCTATCCGGCTTTTACTTGTCTGGCATCTTGTACTTCCTCCTGGAGGCCTGGATTCTAGCCTACTTCTTCTCCGAAGCCTCCCGCTTGAGGTGTGCAATAGATACCGGAGCAGTAGCCAGCAACAGGACCAACCGGATGGTTGGCCGTCTCGCGGGGATCGAAGCTGGTGTATACAACGGAAATATCGACATCGTGACTTCCTGAAGGCCATTGACTCCAAGGTAGCCATAGAGGGCAAGGGATATACCAGGGAGGAGGCAGCCCAGGCTCGCCGAGTGCTCCTTACTATACGGTTCACGGGTGTCGGCAGACGTCTACGAACACATCAACAGTCTTCCGGCAGAGATCCAGGATGACTACAATTCCCTCAAACAAGCCTTGCAGGAACAGTGCACCAGTCAGGAAGATGATCTAGTAGCTCTGGGAATGGAGATCATGTCTTTGTCAACGCCCGGATGAACCCTTGAGGGAATACATCAATCCTACGGCATCGATTGCTTCGAGCTGTACAAGAGCCTGGCTGATCCTTTCGCAAAGGAATCCTGAACAACGCCGATCGATGACCTCACTGGGAACTGCCGAGTGGATCTGGAAACTGAAGGGACGTGAACTGCTTCTACGTTGCCTCGACTTCACGTCCGCCACTCGGAAGAACACGGAGAAGGTGCAGATGACTGCGAGACCTGGACCTACTGCAGATTTCATACCACCAAGCTCAGGGTTCCCGCCGGCAATATGACAGCTTTGTTACTTGTTCCCACAGTTTCCCAACCACCCAAGGATCCGCCGTATGGTAACCCCCTGATGAGAATTCCCTGTTTCCCAGCACGGTTAATAGCCGACATTTGGCCAATCAGGACACCTGGATTCATGGCCAACCAGCCCGGGATTCCGAATAGCCAGCCCGGATTCCCGAATGATTGTATCCGAGTGCTGCTGCTCTCTTTTTGGTGGGAATTTGTCGTCTAGTGGTTGAGCCACACGCGATGCCACTTAAGGGAACCACATTACCTCGCCACCGATCTAATCTCAGAATAACACAAAAGTGGGGGACCACTTTTTGGCGCGCACCACAACACGATGTCCGAAAAATAGAGAACAGAGAAAGGCGAGACCGCCATCCCGGAAAGCATTTTGGCAATCGGCAAGCACGGTCAAGAGAAGTCAGGCTGTCAAATGACATGCGAAGTCGGCGATGTTAAGTGAAGTGAGCCCGTATCTAACATGCATACCTACATAGGTACTTATTTCACTCATCTGCCGCTTCCGTCAACAATATCCCGACCTTTCGTTAGCGAGCTGCAAGTTCGGGGGACCAAGATTTGCCCGACCGCGGTTATGATATGTATGTAGATATTCGGATATGTACCCCTGGTATTTCACGTGCTCCGCTCGAAGCGAGGTGGTGGAAAATTAAGCGGGTGGTATGTGATCAAGAGGACCCCTGCACCAGCGATCACCACTCCATGTACAAATCGCTCCAGTGCCACCCATGTGGGGCGAACAGTTGGCAACATAGACGACCAGAGTGAGGCTTCGAAGGGGAGCAGGAAGAGAGCACGGTGGCAGGAGAAGAGTGATAATCCAGAGAGAAGTGAGACTTGGTGGGGGCGGTTTCCTTCGTCTGATTCATTTGTACTTTCCTTGGTGTGCGCTTATGACTATGTCGGGGCAGGCCGCGGCGAAGGGCAGCGGGAGCCATGACGGGCCGCCTGCAGACTGAACGAGGTCGCGGCCGGACAGTATGATACTGGTTTGGGTTTTCTCCACGATAGAGCAAGCCACCACTCACCGTCTGTCCCATATACATACTTTACAACGTTCTCACCTGCCGACATCGCGAAGCGGTTCCGTCGGGCTCCCCTCTTGGAGTCTCCTGCTTTTGGTGATGCCATTTCGGATGCGCACCGTGGTCGCGAGGTAACCTCACGCTGCTGGGACCGCAGTCTATATGTAGCTAATCGATAAAGATGGACAAATACACTCTATCTATATCGCCGCGCCGATGAATAAAACACAATTCGACCGCATATGGATCTAGTTATGGTTGGGCGACCCTAGTGCATGCGCTGCACCAAATGCACATTCCTGGACAGTCCGCGCTCCCTGCAGCGATCTCCTCAGCGTGCTTAGACGGCCGTCCGTCTTCTTCTTCTTCTGCTTCCCCCTTTACATACGTGCTCTGCTCTTCAGCGATACGATGTCTTCCTCCAGTCCGCCCAAGGTCGACATCACCCTCCCCGCGCAGACGGCCCGTGTCGAGGGCAAGAACATCCTGATCACCGGCGGCGCGAGCGGGCTGGGACTGGCGATGTTCCGCGAATTCGCCAGACATGGGTATGTATCTGCGTGGGGGCCATCCATCCATCTCTCTGCTCCCTGGCTAAAACCAGCTTTTCCTTGCGCGATAGTGCCAACGTCGTTATCGCGGATCTGAACGAGGAGAAGGGCAGCAGGCTCGTCGAGGAGGTCAGGAAGGAAAGCAAGAATCCAAAGTACGTGCCCGGCCTTTTCGTGCTCGGGGATGGTCGGGACGGAGCGGCTGACGGGTATCCAACGCAGTCACCACTTCGTACGCTGCGACGTGGCGTCGTACGATGCCCAGCGGCAGCTCTTCCGCGCCGCGCTCGCGCTGCTGCCCGGAGGCATCCTCAACACCGTCGTCGCCAACGCGGGCGTCGGGGAGACGTACGACGTGACGAAGGCGCACTCGCCCGCGAGCGAGGACCCGCCGGAGCCGGACATGACGACGATCGACGTCAACGTCAAGGGCGTGATCTTCACCAGTCGGCTGGCGCTGCACCATTTCCAGCGCAACCCGCCGGGGACGGACCGCCACCTCCTCCTGGTCGGGTCGATGGCGTCGCTCGTGGACACGTGCGGGGTCGTGGCCATGTACGCGACCAGCAAGCACGCGGTGCTGGGCTGGTTCCGGTCGCTGCGGCTGTACCCGGGCGCGCACAACAAGGACGCGCGCATCAACCTCATCTGTCCGTACTTCGTCGCGACGCCCATCATCCCGACCATGGGCCGCGTGATGCTGGCGGGCATGGAGCTGGCCACGACCGAGGACGTCGTCGAGGCCGCAGCGCGCTTAGTGTCGGAGCCGCGCGCGCGCGGACGGGTGCTCGCGGTCATGCCGCGGAAGGCGGGCGGCATCAGCGAGATCGACGAGACGGAGGCGAAGGCGCTGGAACAGTTCTCGAACAGGGTCATCCGTGCGCTCGAGGCCGAGAGCCGCGTCAAGAGCTGTGTGCTGTTTGTCGGCGACTTAGTGCGGCTGCTGGGGTTTGCGTGGCTGGCGGGCGCGCTGGGCGTGGTCGCCGTCGTGTGCTGGATGCGGTGTACATAGCGGGAAACTTACATAGTGCGATTCAGACTCAGCGTCTTCTGTCCGAGTTTTCCGCTTCCGATAGTGCATCCCGCACTGCAAGATTCGCCACCGTCTTCAGTATTCCGCTGTCCGCTGCGGCGGAAATCTAGTGTTTAACCTTTCAAGAGTGGGGCGGGCAACAGGTCCGGCACGTTAACCGCGAGCCCCTCGCAGCGGGGCTCCAGCTGCATCGACCGCTCTCTCCCCGGGAGTCAGTCGTGTCCACGAGCTGAATTGTCCAGATCTCGGTCCTCGTCGACGTCCTCGGGGTTTGCGACCGCCTAGTCCTGCGCGTCACCTGCGCGCGAGTAAGCGCTGGACGTTTACCACGCAACCTGCCTGGACGACGCCGCATCGCTGATCGCCTCCGCTCTCGTTCGCTCCCGCTCCCCCCCCCTCATCCGCTCGATGGTGACTGCCTGCGGATCGCGGCGCTGGTCTGTGTGGCCAGTCCTCAGCGCTGAATCCCTCGACGTTACGATCGCGGCCGTCGTCGGCGTCATGCGTCAGGATGGGTACTGCTACTGGCATTTCTGGGTAACGACTGTCGCTTTCGCCTAGGGCGTGCCCGATAGCCGTCTTGAAGTTCGTGGGCTGGTCCCCGTCACCGACGGTTACTGTGGCCTCCACAGCAACCCGGAGCACTTGAGGATTGTGAGCAACCACTTTCTCTACCGTCGCCCAGTTGTTTCTCTTCGTACTTTTGCTTTGCTTTCTGATTTCCTCCGTTCGATCGCTGCCGTGGTGAAACCGGAGCTTGCATTGACGGAAGAGTAGGTCGGTCTTACGGGGTGCGGACGCTCATCATGATCACGGCGATCATCAAGCACCCGGCTCTTCTGGTGGGCGTCGAGATCGGCTTTCATTCCCTCAGACAGTTGATGGACGTCAGTACGCGCACCTCGCAGCCGCAGCAATTGGACCAAACATCACTTTTGGGCACGCTATCGGCCAAATTTACCGCCGCTTCGGATGGTCGTTGTTGTGCGGTCGTACGCCTCCGGTTTCTCGGAGCCGTGAACCGTTTCTGCGGGGTTTCGGGGAAGGAGTCGGAACATCCTGTTGCAGTCGGCGATGGCGTACGTCGGGCTCGCAAACGCGTTCGCTATCTCTGGGGGCGAAGGCCAGTTGCGGGGGTGGTGGGAACGTAGGATGCGGGCAAGCTCGGGGGAGCCTCCCAGGCCTTCCGCATCGATGGAGTGCACGAGGATCAATTATTGTAACGAGATGAGGTTTTTTCCTTTTCTTCCGATCCTCCATTGTTATGTTTGGAATAAGGAATCTGGAGGTAGGGCGGGATACGGGTTTTCTGTTTTCTGAATAACTACTTTGAGTCCAGCGGGAATAAACGTTTGTTTACTCCCCCCCCTTGAACTATTTAGTATGTGCTTAAATAAATAAGTATTCGGCAAGCGTTTTTGTAGAATTGACATCTGCCAAGAAAGGGCCTAAATATTGAGTGGCATAGGAGTCAATTGCCGACAACTTTTATTCTAAAAATGAGGCGATAATACTTCGCCCAACCACCTTTTCATTTTCCATGTCATGTGCTGGAGTCAGCCATCTGTACTTAACCCACACATCCCGATTGGCTCCACCGCCGCAAACTAACTCTACCTCTCGCGCTCACGGTGACAACGAAACGATGACCGCTCCCCTCACACCCCACGATTTGGACCCAAACATCCACATCAGCCTGACCGATGATCCCCTTGACCTGACCGCGACCGCGGCACTGGTGCGCTCCCCGGAGGCGGGGGCGATAGTCCTCTTCGTCGGTACCTACCTCCCATTCCCGTCCACTCGCTTCCACTTCAATCCGATCCATCTCACACACGCCGCCGCTCAGGAACAACCCGCAACACGTTCGACGGTCAAGCGGTAGCGACGCTGTCGTACAGCGCGTACCGGGCCAAGTGCGAGCACACGATGATGAAGATCGCGCGCGACACCAAGGAGCGGTTCGCGCTGACGGCGATCGCGATCACGCACCGGCTCGGCGACGTCGGCATCGGCGAGGACAGCGTGCACGTGGCCGCCTCGAGCCCGCACCGGCGCGCCGCCTTCGAGGCTGCCAGCTTCGCGCTCGAGACCGTCAAGCGCTGCGCCGAGATCTGGAAGCGCGAGGTCTTCTGCGACGGCCACGGCGTGTGGCGGAGTAATCGCGATGGAGAGAAGGGCGTTCGGGTCGACGAGGACGCGGCGGAGCCAGCGGCGGAGGGCGCAGGACCGGAGGGGATGTGATGGCTGGGGCGGTTGCGGGATGGGCTTTTTCTTTTGTTGGTCCGCCCGGCCCGGCCGGCGACGGCATTTGCCGCTAGTGGGGTAATAGTACTGCAAGGAAAATAACCGCGGGTCGGTCTGTGAGAGTGAGACAAACACCCACCAGTCCGCGCCCGATGGCCGCCCCCTCAATGCTCATCGCCACACGCTCCCTTCGCTGCGCCCGCGCGCTGTCTCGTTCCGGCCAGTGTCTTCTCGCGAATCCGGCGGGCCGCCAACTCCACGCCACGTTCGGAAGCTTCGCCACCGGTCCCGCCCGACACGACGACACCGACGGCAAAACGCCCGCTCCCCACGCACCACGGCAGCGGCAGCAGCTAGACACCAACGCCGACGTTGTGGCGGACCCGTACGCCAACGAAGACCCGATCGAGCTCTACGTACGCAGCGTCCGCGAGCAGTGGGGCGAGAATCTGCCCGAAGGATTGCTCTCCACTGGCGAGTACAGGATCTATCAACGTTACTACGGCCCGCCCGTGCGCACTCTCTCGCCCGAGGAGGTTGCCGCCGAGGCGTCTGCAGAGCCGGCGGATTTGCAAGTGGAGGGCCTCGCGTCGCTGGAGGATTCGAACGGAGTCTGCATCGAGTTCGATGCCGAGCTGGTGCAAGAGGAGGAGATGGAGGTGGACGCGGAGGGAGAGGGAGATGTTCCGGATGGATTCGTCAGAGTACGGAGCCCCAAGGAGGCCAAGATGTATGCACGTCTTAGGGAGGATATACGGCGGTCGCTGAGCGCGGCCGAGCGCGACTGGGCGCTGGAGGAAGAGGAGGAAGAGAGGACGGAAGTGCACCGAGAGGGGGAGCATCGCATACAGCGGATGCATCCGCTCACGCAGCTGGGATGGTTCGGCACGTTCCCGGGGACGACGGTCGTGCCGGCGAGCATCATACGACCGACAGCCGCACTACTCTCGACCGTCAACAACAAACACCTCGATGACGCCGTCTTCAGGATCTTGGGCCCGGCGCTCGGGAAGACGCCCGTCAGGACAAAGTATTCGGACAACGCGTACAACGCCATCCCCCTGGACACGTCGCACGGTATGGGCGATATGGAGGCCAACGTGTACATGGCCACGATCCTGCCCGGCTACTACGCGCAGTCGCTCAGCGCGCTGACGGAGCTGCGGCGGCGTCTGGGCCGTGACTGGATCCTGGGCAGCGAACATGACGGCGGTGGGGAAGAGAAAGGCGTCAAACTCGTTCTCGACGTCGGAACCGGTGGTGCGGGCGTCCTCGCCTGGCGCGCGATAGTGGAAGCGGAGCGGCAGCTCCGCCAGGACGAAGCGAATGAGATCGACGGCGTCGACAACAAGACCGAGGAACCGACGACGCCCGCAGACGCCTCCGAAGAGACTCCCACTCCTGCCGGCCAGAAGGCCGTGGTCGTCATGGGCTCGCAGGCGCTGCGCCACCGCATGGCCAAGATCCTCGAGAACACCACCTTCATACCCCGTCTCCCCGATGTTGCCACTCTACCGACGGTTTCGGCGGGCGACCACACCTTCGAGGCCGACATCGAGACTGACGTCGATCACGAAGCAGAGGCCGTCGCGCAGGCTGCACCCGAAGTCGCCGAGAAGCAGCCGCGGAAGCTGTACGATCTCATCATCGCCACCAACACCATCCTCCCAATCCACGAGAGCCACGAGCGCAAATCCCACATTCAGAGACTGTGGTCCCTCCTCAACCCCCAAAGCGGTGTGCTTTTGCTGGTGGAAAAAGGAACCTCGCGAGGCTTCGAAGCGATCGCAGGAGCACGCAAGAGCCTGCTGAAGTACAACATCTCTACCGCCGACAGCGAGTTCGTTCCGCTCAAAGAGACGGAGGACGTCTCCGCACCACGCACACGCAAGGAAACGTCGAGCATCGTCGCCCCGTGCACGAACCACGCCGAATGTCCGCTCTACGTCAACGGCCCGGCCAAGTCTATCAGCCGTGACATCTGCAGCTTCTCGCAGCGCTACCAGTGGCCCACTTACATGCAGCGTATTCTCGGAGCCAAAACGCGCAACCACGAGGACCTGATCTACTCCTACGTCGCAGTCCGGCGCGGCGTCGACGTAACTCGCCAGGGCTCGCCGCCCATAGACCCCAAGATCGACGACTTCGACACCACTGTCTCACCGCCGGTCAGTCAGTACTCGCTGGCGCAGCTGCGAGCGCACGCCTACACGCTGCCACGCGCCATCTTCCCGCCCATGAAGCGCGCCGGCCACGTCATCATCGATGTTTGCACCGCCCAGGGAAAGATCGAGCGCTGGGTCGTGCCGCAGTCGTACGGCAAGATAGCATTCAGGGACGCCCGCAAGAGCAAGTGGGGCGACTTGTGGGCGCTCGACGCGAAGTCGAAGTTCGCGAGGAACATCCGGCTCGGAGATAAGCAGAAGACGAGGAAGGCAACGGTCGCCCCCACGGATGGTAAGAAGGGAAACAAGAGGGAGGACGGCGGGAAGACCAACCGCGAGAAGAAGCTCTGGCGCAAGAGGGAGGCCGGGTTCAAGAAGGAGCGGGGTAAGCGTCTCACACTCGAGCGGGAGGCGCAGCGGCTCATCAAGGAGAGTGCCGACTTCTGAAATGTGTATATACGGTGGGGCTTGTCTCGAACCAGGCCCTCACTCTGTCGCGCCTCGTCCCTCCGTCAATATCACAGCTCACCGCGTGAGGATCTGGTATCGCTTCCAACCTCGGAGTGTATTCTATCATTAGGAGCACACGTTTCTCTAAGTCCGTCGCAAGTATCGCGACCTTCATATCTTACGTAGTCGCGTCGAGTTTCGTCGGTCGGAGGATATAGTGAGTCACGTGACAAGCAGAGTGCGTGAAACGCGATATCCCTGCACGTGCACAGTTCGGAAATGTTGCGATACATAGGAGCATGAGCACTATACCATCAAGCGTCTATGTGGCCAGCGCCGCCCATGCTATATATGGCTTGGGAAGATTGCGAAGATAGTATGGATCCGGAAACCTGAACCCCAACGCTTCACCGAGATTAACTACAGTATGTCCAAAGTGGAGAATAAAAGAATGCAAATCTATCTACTGCGGTGTTTTTATAAGCTGTCCGGCACGGCGGCGCCCTAGTCCCACTCGTTCTACCTATCCATTTTCTCCCGATTTCACGTAGTTAACCGCTCCCACTCCCGCTTGGGCCCCCGTCATGCGCAATTCCATCTCTCTCCGGCGGTGCGCGTGTGTCAACACCCACAGACTCTGTTGTATTGGTTGTCACTGGAGTTGATTTTGTTTCACGGAGACGTTCACTGGGAGGCCAGGTATTTGTTCTCTTGGACGTATTGTTACAATCTCGGCGCCCTCTTGGTGTTCTTCTCCGTCTTGTCGTGTATGATGTATACGTATGGACATCCGTCGTGTGAAGTCACTCACTACTCCAATGGCAGCCGGCGGACGCTACATAGACCCATGGGCGGCGTTGGCCAGACAGACGCCCGATGGCATAGCCCACCCTCAGATAGCATCTCATTGTGCTGTAGTAGTCATGGCTTTGTCAGTTGCGCTGTATTGCGCTCCACTTTTTGACGAAAAGCGCACCGCCGGCGCTCATTGACAGCCTACGACGCCCTTTGAGGGCCGACGGACACTACAGAGACCCACTGGCAACATAACCACCAGTGATCTTGGTATCAGGATGTCAAAATGGTTACCTTTCGATGCGCCGCGCGCGCGTGTTAGCAGGACGATACCAGTCTTCCGGAAGTCACTCTCGATCTCGGCTTTCGTATAGGTACGCTCGTGCTTAAGCCTTCTTATACGCAGAGGGGAAGAACTGCCTATGACTGATGTCGACATCGGTCGCCGGAAAGTAGACCCCAACAACTTTGCTGTACGCCTTTTGCAAAGGTGAAAAAGAAGACCGACATCCAGCGGTTGAAGGAAACGTGTGGAGTGCGCAGGGAGACAGGAGAGGATAATAGCGCGTTTCACGCAGGACTGGCAGAACTTTACGTTGACGAAAGACGTCTCCATCGATCACCAGAGTCGCTTCTGGCCCGGCCGTATGAACTGCCTGCTCTTTGGCTTGTAGGCCTCGGCGACTCGGTCAGCCAGAGTTCGGCGCCTGTCCACCCTTTTGGAGATTCGGCAGCGTGAACTTCGTTACCTCTGAGTGTTTGTGACTTCACTAGTCAGGGCAGATAGATTTGCGCGAGCGAAAGAGCTGCACCACAGGGTATCAGGGACAGTGATCGGGCTCTCTAAGTCAGATCTGAACTGAAACTACTGGCTTTGTGCGCGGAGAGCGTACCTCAATGAGTGCTGCTCGTTCGGTCTTCAGATCTAAAAAAGAGAGTTGGAGCTGCTGGCTTAACACGCGGAGGGCGTTTCTCGTAATCATTACGACATCTCCAATGCAAAGCGAGTTTTACGGCCAGTGGGTTGGTGTGTAATGGTTATATACTTCGGCAAACGTTCTTCCATAGTTTTTTCCGCCAGGTGGTCCGCGGGTGGTCAGCGGCAACTGCTGGTCGGCGGCACCTCCATTTCCCTTAGATTATGTACGCAAAACCATCACCACTCAACCGTTCCCTCGCCCCCCCCCCCTCCCCTCCATAACGCCCCTGATTTGCAGCGACGATCTGGATCATCAGTGCTTTAACTCCTGGCTGGGCTTCGAAAATACCATCACGGATTCGGCTATGGCAAGTAAATCCACAGCCACCGTAAGAAAGAGCAATAATGTTCTGCAAGTGGTTGGTGCGCCGGGAGATGTTCCGAAAACCCCGAGATCCTCGCCACATGTATACACATCGCCGAGAAGATCGCATTCATGATCCTTCGGCCTCTATCATTCCCGGACTGAGTATCTCCAACATACCCGAAAATCCGTATTCCCAGTATTCCGCCACTCGAGTGTCTCGACCACCCTCTCATTCGGACACCGGGAGGACGTACCTCGACGGGACTAGTAATACTCGGCTCCGGGCGTCGCTACCGACGCACCTGCTTTTGCCAATTGGCTGAGGCTTTTCGCAATTCTTACTACAATCATCACAAATTATCACTCTGATGTCACGTGAGTCCGCTTGTGCTACCTTTCGGAGTCATAGGGCCGCCCACAAGGGCGTGCCCGGAAGCGAGACGGCCGGCGAATGCTAAGCTCGCGGCGGAGGAGCCTGATGCTCGCGGGTGGAGTGAATGCGGTTCTCAGATCGGTACAGCGTGCGTCCGAGGCCCAGGAAGGACGGACTGGCTATGGCGAACACTGCGCGGAGGAGGAGAAGTATGTCTACGCGGACGTCAGAGGGAGAGCTGCAACGGGCCACCTGCAGACTGGTCGGGGTCGAGGTTCCGACAGCAGCCAGGAACCGGACAGTTTGTTACCGCCATGACCTATATAGGCCGCACATCAAGGGATAAATCAAGGAAAAAACCGAGTCTAGATAGGGCATGCGGCGCGATGAGGCGGGCGTGGTGAGATGGCTCGAGGTGCGAGGAACCAGAAGTATACTGACTCACCGCGCATGGCACGGCGCGCTTCATCGTTCGGAGACGAGACCACGCTCGCACGGTTACGCCCGTTGACCGGGACGGTCTCATGGGATCATGCAGCTCCTGAAGATTTGCGACCCCGATTACGCCGGAAGGTAGGAGCGGGTGTGCCCTTGCTGCCCACGACTGCTGCAGCGACGGCCGCCTGAAGTAGCGCTCGCAGCTTCGTTACTGGCGCGCGCGGAACGATGCCATTTGTATCGTTCCGCTGCCCTTGCATCCCCGCAGCAGCCTACTGGCTGCCACTCTCCTACCTGCCGGCAGCGTTTCTCCGTCCGCGGCCAGATGTGCCAGATTCTACGGTCAGCCGCTCATATATATGAAAACGTAATCATTCTGGAACTCCTGAGATGCTCACCAGCACTCCCAGCCGACCCAAAACACCGCGTTAACTTTTGACGATGGAAGGTTCAGTCTGTATTGGAGGTAACGTTGCATTAGATCGTCTGTTCAAGGATACCAGGCGGAGGGGAGATGAATACTAATGGCCGCAACGCCACAAGAAGGGCCTCAACACGCGCCACTCCATCCACACTCTCGACCCGGATACTGTCGTCCGCATTGTCTTTCTGGTGACCATCCAGAGCTCGCTGGTACCACTGGAGCGCCTTCTCGTACTCCCCTTGGATCTCAAGAACACCAGCAATCGCGCGGGTGGTGGTGAGAGTGTCAATGCGGTCTTTGCCGATGTCTTTCTCTTCACTATCGAGAACCTGTTGATACAATTCGAGCGCCGTTTCGTACTCCCCTCGGAGTTTGAGAAGGCCAGCCACACAATAACGGGTGAGGCGTGTGTCGGCGTGCTCTTCGCCGAGGACTTTTCCGCGTCCGTCGAGAGCTCGCTGATAGTACTCCTGCGCTTTCTCGTAATCCCCTTGGATCTCAAGCACCCCAGCCATCGCGTGGACGGTGGTTAGAGTATTGACGTGGTCTTCACCGAGGACGTTCTCGCGTCCGTCGAGAGCTCGCTGATAGTACTCCTGCGCCTTCTCGTACTCCCCTTGGATCTCAAGCACCCCAGCCATCGCATGGACGGTGGTGAGGGTGTCGACGTGGTCTTTGCCAGACCGGTCTTTCTCGTCACTTTCAAGGGTCTGTTGATACAATTCGAGCGCCTTTTCGTACTCCCCTCGACATTTGAGAAGGCCAGCCAGATAGTAGCGGGTGAGGCGGGTGCCGGCGTGGTCTTCACCGAAAATTTCCTCGAGTCCGTCGAGAGCTCGCTGATAGTACTCCTGCGCCCTCCCGTACTCCCCTTGGAGCTTCAGCACACCAGCCATCGCGTGGACAGTGGTAAGAGTATCGATGTGGTCATTGCCGATGTCTTTCTCTTCACTAAAGTACTAGGCCAAAAGTTTCCGTACACCCAGGTACAACTGCCCATGATGCCCTCACTCAACCTTCTCGATCCCCACAACCACAATTTAGAAAGTCTCAGTAGTTGGCATACATCATGAATAT
>Ga0307516_10000371_pt1 | contig 58849 bp, 76 predicted proteins | sample 19_EM_MG_FD_203310 | JGI IMG/M metagenome (GOLD analysis project Ga0307516, IMG submission 203310) | Populus trichocarpa ectomycorrhiza microbial communities from riparian zone in the Pacific Northwest, United States - 19_EM | ecosystem: Host-associated > Plants > Roots > Unclassified | place...
TTCTCAAATTTACTTTTTCTTGACTGCTGGTCATTACCTCCATTACCGTAGCTTTGGGAGGCTCTGGTGACATGGCACTCAACATTGAAATCAAGGGCTCATGATGTTGTTCACCGCTTTTACAAACCTATTGGCCACAATATCGCAAACATCTCTGTGTGCTGGCAAGTGCTTTCCTTTTTTATCTTTACCTGGTTCTCAAATTTACTTTTTCTTGACTGCTGGTCATTACCTCCATTACCGTAGCTTTGGGAGGCTCTGGTGACATGGCACTCAACATTGAAATCAAGGGCTCATGATGTTGTTCACCGCTTTTACAAACTAGGTGACCAGTTTTCTGCTGAGGTGAACTTGGCCACTGCACAAGACCTGATCAAAGGCTCTGCATTTCTGCAGGGTGACATCGATGAAGAGGTCAGTTGTGCCCAAAAACAATTTTTGTGCTAACTTCATTATTACAGGGATCCACAAATAACTTTGCCACTCCTGCGTTGGCTGCCCTTGTTTGTGAGTTTTTTTATACTGGCCCTGCAGCTCTTGGCCCTGCCTTCCCTGAGGTCTTTGGACACAAGGTTCCAAAGGTCGCTGTCTGCTTGGCAGCAACTGTGGTAACATTTTTGTCTTATCATTGTCTTCATGTCTGATTCTTGTTATCTTCCTGTAGTTGAGAGCTGCAATTGATGAATACAACATGAATGGGACTCAGCAGGATCGCAACTTTGAATACACAGGCTACTCCAAGGTCTTCAATGGTTTTGTTGACATGCATCAAATCATCGACTCCAATGCGAAGCACACTGCCAAAATGAAGGCACTGCGAGTTGTATGGGCAACTTCCGCCGAGTATGTTTCAGTTATTGCCTACGTTTCATTGCTCATTGTCTCACCCCAGCGCGATGATGGGCAAGCCTTCTGTGGTGGCATACTCTGATGAATTTGTTCCTATTCTAGATTGATTTGTATCTGTGGTCGTTTTGATTGTGCATTAGCTACAAAAATATAGCCTGATTTGACATTCCTCCAAGTTACTATACAAACCTACAGAAGGAGCACAGTAGATGTAGATGTATATACAATCATGCACAGATGTCTGTTGTCAAGACCATGTCCAACTCTGGACAATTATCCGGTTACTCTGGTCGCATCGCAGCTCTACAGCTCAACTCCGGACCTCTGCACATCACTCTGGTCCTGGACGCGCACATACCCTTCCGCTAAGTGCGATCCTTTGCATTAGTCTCAATCCAGTTGCTACCATACTTCCCCGTCTACCCTGTTGTACCGTGAGTTCCCCGTGCTCTGTTTATACCTTCTACCTTGTAGTATTTTCTCTGGACCTTACTTATTTTCATCAGACCTGACCTATTCCCAACTCTGGTTATTCCTTGTTCGCCCTTTGGGCCGTTTACTTGTCATTGTAAATACTCGACCCTAGTTCTCTGTAGTATAAGTACCCAGTACTCCATCCTGTATAGTCAGTCTGAAATCAACTTAGTCTCTACTCCTGTTCCGTCTGTCTCCGCCTGACCGGAACCTACACAAGGGATCAATGCTCAATCCCCTTGTCGTTGACTCCAATCGGTCCCAACTCTGGCCGGACTAAACCCTTGTCTAGCCTCTGCCCTTCTCCTTCGTCCGTTTCCATCCGGACTTGACCAGACCCCTTACTGGAGTAGACCCAGACTTGACATCTGTACAGTGCCAGTATGCACTTCAGAGCCTGAAGTGTACACCACTGTGAGTCTCTGTGAATCTTTGTATTGGTAGGTACCTGTCTGTAATACCTGTGGTGCTATACACATCTGTAGAGCTCTGTACAGCCTTAGGCTTGTTTGCCGATGTACCAGGCAAAAGCTGCTTGTGCTCATTGAAGCATGCTGTATGGTGGCCATTGAATCAGACATTTGATAACATAGACTCCTTGGAAAATGTGCCAGCATCAAAAGTCACCTTACCCATGCCAGTACCATTGAGCTTTGTGACTGCAACTTTCCAGTTAACAGCACAGAGTACACTGGTGGTGTCCACTTCACCTCAGACAGTGATGCTGATGGTCATATTGCTTGGGTTCTAGCCTGAGTGACACAGAAAATATATAATTTCATGTTTACTGAAAATGTAATATTACCAAGTATGGTAAGTTTTGATACTCTATATAGTAATGCCCCTATGTGGCCAAATTTAGGCTGTGTATGGAAGTTGTACTCTTGTGAGTTTTGTGGAAATAAAATTTGCTCTTACAGTTTTGTTCCTTAGCTCAAATGGAGCATTTTTGTAAGAGGATATAGAAAAAGGATGTTTTCTTGGCTATGTATATCCTTTGCACAAAAGTAGTGGTGTCTAAGTGAACAGCACCATAGTCATCTCCAATGATGTAGGCCAATCTATACAGGGAGGGAAATATGTCCATGGCCTGGTCAATTCTTGAGTCTCTGCCGCGAAAATGGACCGCAGGAGCTTAGAAAACGCAAAGGGGCGAGTACCAGGTATCATAATAAAATCATCGAGATTTCCGCAGCCGTCACGGGGAACTCTCAAAGCAGAGCGTTCGCGATAACATGACCTCGGCAGGTAGACGAAATGACGCCCAGGGGCTGGGGGCACGAGTGGTGCCGCTGAAGTAAAGAGGGCACATGAATCGGCGCGGAATGGTGTCATAATGGCGGGGGAAGCGGGGAATCCTAGAGGCGTGATGTTACGAGTGCTGAAGTGACCAGCAATAATGAACATTATATATCTCGTGTGCGTGCATCGACGTCAGCTCTGCCATATTCCTCACGCAGCGCACCGTCAATGACATCAATATCCGAGCGCCTCATCACTTGGCGATATGTGACCACCATTCCGTCTCTTCCCCAGACCATAAAAGGGCGAGCCCATGCTGCAGTCTCGGCAACATCACCATGACTAACCCTACCAGTCTCGCAATCCATGAATTCCGGGCGCCCATTGCAACTGCCAAAGAGCACGATAGCTTGGATGTTAATCCCATAGAACAGAACAAATTCGAACTTACCCGTCTCCGCAAGGCATCCGCATCCAGCCTGAACTCGTATGTTTAACTTTAGCGGACCTTCACTCGTTACTGCAAGTCCTTCAGTTTCAGTTTCAGTTTAACAGTTCACCTTCATGCTGGTGGAAGGAAATCGCACTTACCACATCCGAATTGCTGGAAAGTACATCCGTGATAGCAATAGACACATCATCGCCGAAGACAGGAGCCCTACACATTGGCTTGTCACCTCCCATGAACAGCGTGCATACAGGTGAGATCGTCAGAGTGGTAAAGGAGCTGGAATACTAACACCGTCCCTAGAATAGCGTCCAGAAGGAACATAGCAATATGGCGTGGACTTGTGACTCCCATGCTCTTGCGGGATGGGCATTAAAATGGTGTTTCCAGATTGAGCTGAAGGAGATGAGACAGCATCCCTCCAGCGATCAGCTAGGGGGGAGGGAAGGGAAAGTTTGCAATTTAAGGCTTCTTGAGGAATAGTGATGAATCGAGAATAAAGGGCGTGCGCTGGTATGTTTAGCCTGTAGAGTTTTGGCGTGTGGTGTAGTACTAACCAAGACAATCCATCTGGGTGACCAAAAATCGCGTGGTTGACGGACCTAAATGAGGAGGCACAATGGAGTCGGTTTCTATTCCATGAGTTGATAGTCACTGAAAGCGTTCAGCTGAGGCTGCGCGACTCACAAGTAAATTAGGTAATCACCAACTTGCACATTCTCGACAGTCCAGTGTCTCGACAATCATTGTTCCCCACTGTGGCCCGGTTTTCCAGCCACATCCACCAGATCGGTGATTTTCTTCTGCTTTATCATTCCAGTGAGCCTGCCTTTAAACCTATCTGAGTCGCAGTCTCTGCCAGTTATCTGGCAGTTGGTGTTACAGCGTGCGAGTCAGTGGCGGTAAACCATCATCATGTGGGTTCTGAAACTGACCTGGTGGATGTCATTTAAGTAATGCTTTGCGTTGCCATCAGACTTCGCTATGAATCGCTTCCAATAGCGCAGCGCTGAGGAAGTAGGAGAGAGCATTTCTACGGAGTTGGGACTGTAGTCGGTATCAGGGACCGCCTCCTCGGGAAACTCCTCTGAAGTGGGTCATCTTCAGGCCAAAGCAACGAGCATACACGTGAGTAGACCTACATTTATTTATATGGAATGGGTAGACGCAGTGCCATGGAATTGAGAACAGGGAACCGAAGGTATGTGGATGGCTCCGGAAAGCAGGGAGAGTGCTCATGTGTTCTGCTAAGCTGGGGCTGTTGAATGAACGCGCCTCATTAATATGTCCTCGTCAAGCTTGTCAAAGATATCGACTCTTCACACCCACCTCATTTCCCCAGCGATGTTTTATTCAAATTTGAGCGAGTGCAAGAAAACTGAAGCATACCAAGCGTGCCGAGTAGTTGGGCGAAATATTATATGCGAATTTAACGGGGTCGCCGGACGGTAGGTCGAGGAATCGAATGAAATTAGTAGTCCTTGGCTGCACACTTCACACAGATAACACCACTGACTGAAAGCGGGCACCAGCACGGAGTACAACCTATAGTAAGAGTCTTGTTTTCTTTTATATGTACTGGCGTGAAGAATAAGCTAACATGACAAATGGACAAGGATCACATTGGGCGGATAAACACGATTCAGAGATCATCTGCGAACGGTAAGGTTAGTCAAAGATAGTAAACGGGAAAGTGGAAACACACCACGCCAAAAGTGTTCAGGGTCACTATCAACCCACCACCGTGGCGCACGCCCAATTTTCCTCCTCAGTCGGGATATATGGCCTGGCCACGGACATTCATCATCTGGCTGAAAATCGGCCCATAATGCAATGATTTGGATGCTGTCTGGCGTAGATAAGCATTCTGGAGGCACATCCATCCCTGGCGGGATCTTGGCACATGCGGTGAAACACTGAGGGATTCTGAGGGAACTCTGGACGTAGGTGGCAGAATTGAAAATCATAATTCCCCGGTCGTGAGGTTGTCTACTGGGCCAAATATGTTTAAACGCAATGTGGGACAGTTTCAGAAGATCGTCATCGGAAACCATGAAACCAAATAATTGCAGGTGGCCTTGCACGCGAGGTGGGCGGACTAGCATCTTATTCACCTTGCGTTGGAGATGAGGAGCATCCTGCCAGCGTTCTGCCTGGGGATCCGAGTTGGATATCTTTCATGCACTTTAGCTGTGTAATATCGTGTAAAAGTTAGGTTGACCCACCTCGAGACTTTGTAGGCGTTCTGTGAGCGATGTGGTTGAGGACATGATGTGCTGACAATAACAACTGACGCTCCGGACATTATATAGGAAAAAGCGTGGGAATATTTCGCTGGCCTTTGTCCATCGATTTACTATGGATAGGAATGAAAATTAGTGTGCACTGTGACTACTGTGCAGTGTCATTTGTGCGCTATTGTATCGACCAAACGCTGGTACTGATCTATTTGGTCACCAGATTCTGATTGTAGGTGGTCAATTCGCCACTGTTTCTGCAGTGGACGTACAATAGGCGTTCTGACGAATGGACAGCTGCCAATGTGGACTCAAGTCCACGTTCTGGACAAAAGGATCAACTAATTAGAAAATTCACATGATGGGCGATAAGGTCTTAAGGACTCAGGGCCATCCACCGTATAAATTTCCTCTCCAATCCACTGACCCGTAGTTCAAAATGCAATCTGATCCCTTCATTCCGAGTTCGTCTGGCCAGCCAACTACTCTGGGCTCGCCATGCGTACCCCAGGTCTTCATGGTTGACTCGTCCTCGAACAGAGATAACTCTGCGCTATTATCTACAGAAAATGCGAGTCACGCTTCTTTTGTGCTCCCAGTTCGGTTGTTCATCTTTCTTCTAGCAGTCATCTCCGGAGGGGCCGCCTCCGCTCGTAATGCAACACCCCGGACACTTCGCTCTAGCCGCAGAGATACGTGTGGCAGAACAGGATGGGCGAGAATGCTCGTGGTATACCGTGTACAACAGGATTTTGAGGGATTTTATATTCACCAATTGTGATGGTGAACGAAGCATCTGCAGTATCACTCCACAGTACCCCCTAGTGGCTAAGTACGACACTGGCCATTCGCCAGAGACGGACGCCATCGAATCACGTGTAGCGCCTGTAAATGCACCTCTCCTACGTCCACCACAGCCTACCATTTCACAGCCCGCCTCATCTCAACATCTCCCCGACGTAATCATGGGATCGCCCACCGATCACGATGACTCGGTTCGGCCTACTGTGCCTCGCATCGCGGCTAATCCTGCTCAATGGAATGGAGACAGTCCACTTTCTTCGATTTCAAGCGGCACCCTACCACGCGCCATGGATCGCAGCCCCAGTCTGGATCATACCAACGCACTCCAACCTCAGACACCCACCTTTTCCAAAACATTTGATGGCGACAGTCCTCTTACTCCATTACCGGAGAGTTGGGCCGCTGTTGTGCCCCGTTCACATGCCTCCCGGATAGTGCCACTACCCGTCAGTCCGACACCTGCGGAAAGAAAATCTATCGTAAGCCCCCCAGGGGTGGCGAAGGAATTGCGACGTAGCCACCGTCTCATACGAGGTCCTCCCATTCCTGTCCAACGCTCATTGTCCGAGATACCCGAAACTCCTCCAAGGGACAAAAAAGCAATCGTTATGAAATCCACAAGAATACCGGATTTCATTGCAGCACTCCATGTGATACCAACGCCATGTCCCTCTCCCAAAGCATTTCCTAAGGAATTTGTCCTTGGTGACGACGAGCATATCACCACAAGAACCATTCTTATTGTCGAAATCAAATCGGCACCGACGTATACACCAAACATATGGCGGCGAATTTGGAATTTTCAGGTCAATGCCCAAGCTTGTCACACATTTGAATCCCATGCAGATCTCGATTGTCTCGGTGTAATCATTGCAGTTGGTCGTCGCTGGATTTATGTTAACGTGCATCGCCCTCCCCCAGATGGTCTAACACACTCACAAAGGCGTGATCCAGACTACCTGCCATCGCCCGGAGACTGGAGTGACACGTCTTCGGATGCAACGTCGGAGATAGTTGAATCATCTCCCCTGCAACAGGATCTGCCTGTTCCATTCATACCTTCAATGGACCCGGTTGCACCGGAATTTATACGGAGCCAGCCCAACTGGTCACCTGAGGAACCATACATAGAATCATACCTTCTGGATCCAAAAGGGCAGTCCGAGCTCTTCTTTAAACAGGTATTAGGGGACCTTCGACATCACAATCAGAGTATCTGGAAGTGATTCTAATTTGTAGTCGCCCCTGTGTTCCAAATCATTACTCCTGCTATGCCTTTGTCTTACTACTATTGTCTAGTCGTCTCCAATGATGTAGGCCCATCTATACGGGGAGGGAAATATGTCCGTGGCCTGGTGCCGCGAAGATGGACCGCAGGAGCTTAGAAAACGCGAAGAGGCGAGTACCAGGTATCATAATAAGATCATTGGGATTTCCGCAGCCATCACAGGGAACTCTCAAAGCAGACGTTTGCGATAAACCTCGGCAAGTAGACGAAATGATGCCCAGGGGCTGGGGGCACAAGTGGTGCCGCTGAAGTAAAGAGGGTACATGAATAGGCGCGGAATGATGTCGGGGAATCCTGGAAGCGTGATGTTACGAGTGCTGAAGTGACCGGCAATAATGAACATTATATATGTCGTGTGCGTGCATCGACGTCAGCTCTGCCATATTCCTCACGCAGTGCGCCGTCAATGACATCAATATTCGAGCACCTCATCACTTGGCGATATGCGACCACCATTCCGTCTCTCCCCAGACCATAAAAGGGCGAGCCTACACTGCGTCTCAGCAACATCACCATGGTTAACCCTACTGGTCTCGCAATCCATGAATTCCAGGCACTCATTGCCACTGCCAAAGAGCACGATAGCTTGGACGTTAATCTCATAGGACAGAACAAATTCGAACTTGTCCGTCTCCCCAAGGCATCCAGCATCCAGCCTGAACTCGCATCTTTAACTTTAGCGGACCTTCACTCGTTACTGCAAATGTCGATGCCTTCAGTTTCAGTTTCAGTTTAACAGTTCACCTTCATGCTGGTGGAAGGAAATCGCACTTACCACATCCGAATTGCTGGAAAGTACATCCGTGATAGCAATAGACACATCATCGCCGAAGACAGGAGCCCTACACATTGGCTTGTCACCTCCCGTTCACAGCGTGCATACAGGTGAGATCGTCAGCGTGGTAAAGGAGCTGGAATACTAACACCGTCCCTATAATAGCGTCCAGAAGGAACATAGCAATATGGCGTGGACTTGTGACTCCCATGGTAGGGTAAGTATGTAATACCGTGCTCTTGCGGATGTGGCATTAAAATGGTGTTTCCAGATTGAGCTGAAGGAGATGGGACAGCATCCCTCCAACGAACAACTATTCAAGTTTGCAATTTAAGGCTTCTTGAGGAATAGTGATGGATCAAGAGTAAAGACGTAGACATGGGCGTGCACTGTTATGTTTAGCCTGTAGAGTTTTGGCGTGTGTAGTGTAGCACTAACCAAGAAAATCCATGTGGGTCCAAAAATCGCGTGGTTGACGGACCTAAATGAGGAGGTACAATGGAGTCAGTTTCTATTCCATGAGTTGACGGCGGTGAAAGCGTTCAAGGGAATTGTTTTCGCCGCTGTCAACTCATGGAAATCAACTGAGGTCACAAGGTTAAGTAATTAGGTAATCACCAACTTGCACATTCTCGAGTCTCGACGATCCAGTGTCTCGACAATGTTCCCCACTGTGGCCCGGTTTTCCAAAGCCTCCCGACGCGCGTTGACACCCAAGAGAGGGAACAAGGACTTCTACAAAGGAACTCGCCAGGCCGCGCTTCCTGGTGGTCATCGCACCGGTGCGCCTGGCCGTTTCATCATTCGGGGTTCGGGAAAATACCGCCTGCTGGATGAGAAGGTGCGCGTGTTTGTCGCACCGCATATTGACGACATTAAGTCGTGCGAAGTGAGTACACAACGTATCTAATGTTCTAATCGATGGCACTCAAAATTTTGTCGTTTTCTTGCTGGCGGACTTTATCTGTATGCTAGCTCAAGCCGTATGTGCACTCAGAAACCCATGTGACGGCCTCTCAAAGAAAGGAGCTTTACTCTTTAATGCCATTGCCGCCAGGCGCGCCGTCTCCGCGCTGGCGTGAGGCGCGAATCAAAAATCGGCTTCTTGGCGAGCAACGAAAAACCAGCAGAAGCAGCGGAAATACGTGCACGGCAAGTACACCAGCATCTGGGGGTGTGTTAGGATGGTTTAAGGGGAAGGCGAGCAGTGGAAAGGAACAGAGAGTATAGGTCACTGTGGACACCGAGAAGCAACCTGATTCGGTCGTCGGGGATGAGTGGGTATGTACGTCGTCTCCACCATCATCTCTACTTGAAAGCTCTTCGGTTGCTACTCTTATGTTCATTCATCTGGTGGCCTAAGCGACACCGAAAGCTTTCTGGTTCAGTAAATAACAGGCCTTCAAGCAATACAAATTTACACGAATGCATTCACTTCTCTTTTCCGCATAAATCATCTCCAGGTTTTTCAGTGGTGGAAGAGCCTCAACGAGGTGTGGGAGAACACCATATTATGTTCATCGGCTGCCTTAATACACTCTTCATCCATGACACTCCCACTCGGTGCAGCAAGGTACCTGACACCACTCTTCCGTGCACGATGGACGTTGTCCGGGAATGGGAAGAACGCATCGCTGGAGCATGCCACGCCATCAAGCTTCGCCGCGAACTCCTTTCGTTCCTCATCCGTCAGCGGGGCAGGTACTTCCTCAAACTGACCTTCAAATTGCAACTTTTCACCGCCCTCGAGGACTTCGCCGCTCACAAACAGGTCGATCGCGTTCGCTTTTTCAGCGCGTTTGACTCCCTTTTTGAATGGGAGTGCGAGCACGCGGGGGTGATGCCGGAGCCACCAGAGGTCGGCTTTGGAGCCTGCAAGTCGGGTACAGTGGATCCGGGATTGTTGACCTGCGCCGAGACCGATTACTGCGCCGTTTTTGGCGTACCCGACACTGTTAGACTGGGTATACTTAATAGCAAGGGTGGCGACAAGAAGATCAGTCAAGGCTTGTTGGGGTAGCTGATAATACATCCAATTATGATCAACGGACTCAAGGGGTCCAGAGGTTCGCTCACATCCTTGTTTTGGCTGACGATGTTCTCAAACAATTTGGCGTCAATCTTGACATCATTTCTACGCTGTTGAAGACTGATACCATACACTTGACGTGTTTCTGACTCGGGAGGAGTATAGTTCGGGTCCATCTTCTGGGTGTGAGCAAACGTGAAATTATGGTTGCTACATACGAACCTCTAAAACACAATACTTTCCGGCCTTTTTCTTTCTGAGGACGTCGAGGGCTTCGGGCGTATAACCTGGGGCGACTACACCATCCGAGACCTCCCTGGAGATGATGCGAGCAGTTGCAAGATCACAAGGTGCCGACAGAGCGATGAAATCACCAAAGGATGACATGCGGTCGGCACCTCTAGCACGAGCGTACGCACAGGCAAGGGGCGTAAGGTGTTCTTTAAGGTCGTCGACACCGTAGACGTGCTTCTCGATTTTGTCAAGCTCAACGCCAACAGCTGCACCAGCGGGAGATACATGCTTGAATGAGGCAGCAGCAGGGAGATTGAGTGCCTCTTGAAGCTCTTTGACGAGGGCGAACGAATTGAGAGCATCCAACAGGTTGATATACCCAGGGGAACCACACAGAACTGGTTGATCCCATCAGCCACAATAGCCATATGTCTCGATCCTATACACACCTTTGAACGGCAACGCCCCAGAGGTGACGAAGGCTTGAGCAGGCTTTTGATGAGGGTTGGCGCCATATCTCAATACCATTCTCTGTATCGGGCCGGCTTCGCCCGACGACGCATATTGCTCTCTGAAATAGCCGCTGATCGCCTCGTCGTAAGTCGCAGTCATCTCGAAAGCCTTGAGGGCAAGGCGGTTTCGAAGAGTTTGACCAACATCTCCCTGGCTTGTTTTGTAAGCTTCTAAGAACTCGGCGTAATCCCTAGGATCAGAAAGGACGGAAACTCGTTCGTGATTCTTGGCAGCCGCTCGCAATAGTGTAACGCCCCCGATGTCGATCTCTTCTACTGCGTTGGCGAGCGTGCATTCGGGCTTTGAGATCGTAGAGGTGAACGGATAGAGATTGCAGACCACGATGGATATCTTTGCGATCGCTTGATCTTCCAAATCCCGCTCGTCTGAAGGGATCGATCGTGCGAGTATACCTGTACCAGATCCATGAGATACGATATTCGTCTAGAAAAGTCTGATCGTACCTCCATGTACAGCGGGATGGAGCGTCTTCACCCTCCCGCCGAGCATCTCGGGTGCTTTCGTGATATCAGATACATCCCTTCATAGCCCCTCCATTTAGTAGCTACCACAAAATAGAAGTCAAATATACACACTGGATTGGTATCCCAGCTTCTCTGATCTTTTTGGCAGTACCTCCAGAGCCGAGAAGTCGAACGCCAGCGGCATGTAAACCTTGAGCGAACTCGAGCAAGTTGCTCTTGTCGTAGACCGATAGCAAGGCTGTCGATCATCGTCAAACTTGCGGTCAGCATGAACACATGTTAGTGCGTACCAATTGGGTGAGTCATTGGCGTCCGATGGCGGAACGATACGTTTCGCAGGCAAGCTGGCTTCAAGAAGAATCTTATCTGTATCTACCCCTCCTTCCAAATTTGGATACGATTTTGCCACCAGCTGTAGCTTGTTTGTGTGAAGTCTGATATCTTTTCGTCTCTTAACGGGCATGCTGATACTGTACGGGAACGCAGAGCAAGTTTTCGCGGGTCGTTTTGCCGTCGTTTTGGTATCGTTTCGCCAAGTTTCTGAATGCGAAAACCGGCGGCCCGTCTGGACTCTCGATACTAGATTATGCTAGCCGAAGTTTCCAGGTCTCCCGGTTCCTACGATCGGCGGTGAAAGCACCGACTTACTTGGGTAACTGCAGGTTGGAGGTGAGTCCCATATAACCAACATTTGTAGATGGGGTTGGGCTCCTAGTCTAACTTCTGAATTGAAGAGGAAGATGGATTGCTCGTTTAAACTCAGTGAGTAAGTTAGGATAGACAATCTGCGTAACTCTCCCCAGCAGTGAGAAAGTACATGCATCAGCACGAACTCTCCTGTAAGCAAAAGGAGTATAGCGGTTGGATTCCAATAATCATATTTGTCTTTCGATGTCCACAATCCATTACTTCAAACTTGGTGTCCGGGCGCCGCCCGTTCCCAGATGAGTACCCTTCTATGTCCACAACATTTGGGCGCCTCATGCTCCATTTTACGTCCAACTCTTGTAACTTGGGGAAGTGCTGGCTGGCGCCAGCAGCCACCTTGCTTGGTCAAGCTCACTCCCCCCCTTTCCCCCCCATCTAGGATGACACCACCACTCCACCTATGACATGCATGTAGCTAGTTCACTAGATATATTATGAATAGTATACATAGTGCATGTAATGATATGCTAATATACCCTTCGACACCCCTTGAGGTACCCTTAGGGGCTAAGTTGGTGGGTGTGGGTCAGCTGTGGGTCGGGCCCAGGTTGGTACTAGGTAGTTGGATACCTGCGGGTTTGCTCGCAGGGCAGGCAGGCAGCAAGAGTTGCCATCGCCGTTTGTCATCGTGCTGCTGACTGCGTGGTGGAGATGGAAGAGGTCATGTCATTGGTGTATCGTTGGCTGGTGGTAATAGCCGTCGTTGTGACTGTCGTCATCGTCGTCCCCAGTGGGGTGGTGGTGACCGCCGATGACATCGTTGCGCTGCCAGTTGCAAGGCAGTGGTAGTAATGTTGGCGTGGCGCTGGCTACACGGGTGGTCGTGGTGGTGATGTCACTGGTTCACGCGATGTTCCCCATCGGCAGTGGCTATACGGTGCTGCAAGCAGGCGTCATTGGCGTGTCTCAGTGGGCAGCAGGTAGATGTTGTCGATGTTCCATGGCGGCAGTGGCCGTTCGTGGGCATCGTTGTCGTCGATGCACCTCTATACGTGGCAGGTAGTAGATGTCATTTTCGATGTTCCATGGGCAGTGGCCGTATGTGGACATCATTGATGTCACCGTCATTCGGCTGCAAATGATGGACATCACCGTGGGGTGGCTGTAGGCAGCCGTCGCTGTCGTTGTCGTACCTCTGTGGGCTGCAGGCGGGTGTCGTTACCATTGGCATGCCTCTGCATGCGGCAGGTACATAGGTGGTCGAGGTCGTGGTTGTGGCCATGCTTCTGCGGGATGCAGATAGTCGTCCTCGTCCTCGCTGTCTTTGGTGGTGTGGTGTGGTGGCGGCGGCGGCGGCGGTAGTTGTCATCATGGTGGTTGTAGGTGAATTGACAGCTGCTACGACCCGCTGTATTACTGGATATACGAAAGAATACAGTAAGTAAAGACAAATAGACGGCCTGAGCGTGTTTCCTGAGAATTTCTTTGGGTACGCGTCGCAACAAGTGTGCCGTCATCGATTTTGAATGTGGTGTTGCGGTGTGGCCACGGTTACCATCGAGGTGGGCGCAGGGCGAGGGACGTCCAAGGTCACCATGCTCGATTAAGGACTACATAGTACTAGAACCTTGTACTACAACATTCGGCTCGGGTTTTTGCGACACGACAGGGGCTGCACTTTCTCACGAATATTGGGTTGAGATTGACCTTGCCAAGCAAGGTAACTTTTGTTTCTGATACCAATCTCCATATATTGCTCGATTTATTTCGGCTTTTGTAGGCTACGTTGCAACCGCACCGGGTGTCGCACGTTTTTTTGTAGACAATCGGAATGTTTATCGTTCTATAACTTCGGTCGTCATTTTGACTGGTCACTCTAGCTGAGAGGGGGGACGGCCAATCGCGGGACTTTCGCCAGCCTGCAGCACGCCTTCTCGGGGGAGATTAATGTAACGTCCAACTTTAGGAAGAAAAGAAGAGACAGAACTGGAACATTCTTAACAATGATCAAGCTGCAATGTTCGCAATATCATCTGGTAGGGTTCCATTTCGGTTGAATTCTCATGCTAGGGGTGCAAGAGAGGGCCTTTGATCATACAAACTACATAGTCGTACTTCTACAACAACAGTTGGAATTCTGTGGTTCCTGGTTCAATCCTCATTACCGCCAAACCTGAATAATTGTTCCGGAGGGAAAACAACGCCAGGGTTGGTTTCGATGACGATCTGAAGAACCATGTCAGCTCTTCAGAAGATAACACACATGAAGGTAGAATACTACCTCTCGGCCTTTGACACCCCATAAACTGATAGGTCGGAAGGACGGCTCTTCGATGCTGCAGTTGGATAACATGAGATAATCGTCGCCTTTGTCAAACACTGGTCCATATGGATTTACCTGTACGCCTTCCGTTCTTTGTGGTATGGAATATGGAAAGGTTGCGGGGCCACACCAGGAATGGCTACAACTTCGTCCCCATGAACGACGACATTGCGTCGTTTGCCATCAATTTCGATGCTAATCTCGAAACGCTCGATGCCGATTGGCCCGATTCCCCGGAAATGGAACTGTTGACGAAAGAGATATTGGTTAATCCATGGGACACGGTACAGAAGACGAGACGTACAATGGGAGGCATAATGTCAGGAATTCTTTTGATGACGATCAGCTGCCCTCGTTCGTTTACAGTGACAACATGGTCATCTTTGGGGAATATGGCAGAGAAGATGGGAGCATCAAAGACATAGGGTAGCATGATGAACAAGACACCTCGAGAGGTTGATTTCGAAAGACGGCTCCAGAGATGGTTACCCTTTTATGCCTCCCACAGGCTCTCAGACTAAAGGACCTTGATCGGAACCTTGTGACCATGACGGCACTTAGCTAGTGATCTCTGTGGATCTCATCAAAACGTTGCACTAGATCGCGACCGCCAAATCACCGCCGCGATTCATTTTCACGCTACACTGGGACAGTGGGACTAACCTTCAAGTTCTCCAGCAGACAGTGCAATTATGAAACTCGTTTCCCTTTGCTGGAATCAAGCGATGCATGTAATACTCGGGGCATTCTAATGGGACCTGTCCATCTAAGAGTGGCTTCCATTTACCCTGTTGAGGGTGTGAACGTCCAATCGTGCAGCCGCTCACGGGAATAGGAAGCTGGAGAACAAAAGCCAGGGGCACGGAACTACTTTGGTGGGAAAGAATTGCCTTCACGGAATCGGGAATAGTGGTTGCCGGAAATAGGAGTCACCACCTCCAGGGACATGTCAACGTAAACATGGGAAAGGTCCAAGGGGATCCATTCCAGCTGCCTTCATCAGGCCAATCACAAATGACCAGGTAACAAGGAACAAGTAAGTCAAGGCCAAAATGTCTCCTCGATGGGAAAATAGAAGCGGCCATTTCTCTTGAGTGGACCCCAAGACATCCAGTATGGAGTTTACAACAGCTCCCTGGGATCGCGTCAGAGGGATATAAAGCATGACATAGGCGAAGGGAGAACATCAGCATCAGCAGATCTCATCCTCAGAGTCTCAGAAACACCAATTCACTATGACCAACTCCACTGACCTCTTGACTCCAAATGGCACGTACATCATCATGAACGCGGCCACTCACACATACCTCAATGTCCTCAGCTATGGGGGTCCTGGCACTGCTATTGTGTGCAGCGTCGGGAACGACCTAGGGAATGATATTGTGAGTTGTCGAGCTCACACAAAGATATCCACTTACGCGGATCAACACAGTGGAACTATATGACCACCCAGAACAACGGTGTGACGCTCCAGAACTTCGGCACCGCCGGCTTTGCAGCCGTCGATGTCAACCGGGCGATTACCAACAGTATCGCTCCGCAGTGGAATATGATTCGCAGTGGGTTGTACAAATACGCATTCCAGTGAAGTTGTTTTTGTCTTCACCGAGGAATACAGCCTGAGAAGGTGACTCTCCAGTATCCAGGATGCCACCACTGGCAAGTGTATGAGGGTGGATAAGCCCAACAACGGAGCCCCTGTGAGTTCCTAGCGTCCTGTGCATCTCTAAGTGATTATGGTGCTAACTTGCGCTCAGGTCACGCTTGTTCCCCTCGATGATAAAGATGCGAACCAGACCTGGTTCTTCGTCGGCAGGGCCCTCGTTTAAACGACCTATGTGGCCAAAGATGCGGAGTCGTAGATATAAGATCGGCTTGTAAACGTACCAATCCAAATGGGGCGATAAGCTCTTTGGCCCTTCTTTACAACGAGTGTCAATGAATGATGAAGCATATCGACAGATGGGCTACCCTGTACTTGGAACTCATCAGCCCCAGACCCTGGCCCATCAAGAAAACTACATGCTTCTGAATCCAGGTTAAGGCGTCTGTGTAATATTGTATAAAGGCAAACTCACAGCGAAGTTCATATCGCAACTAGTACATCATGGACGTTTATCTTCCAAGCCCTTTGGGGGACACCAAATGGCGCTGGGACGTTTTTGGACCAGCAGTCACATCACGTCTCTTCATAGAAGATAGTCGTTCCTCTAGAGAGGCCCAAAGACTTTCCGAGAGTGACTCACAGCTATACTCGTTCACTTGGTATTTACTCTGTGAATTTCCGTCCGTTTATTATGTAATGGTGCTTCTGTTCGGGATGAGCCCATAAAGATATTGTCGTGGCATGAAAGCGTTTTACCTGCAACGGTGGTGGATGAGTCGGCCTTGGTTCGTGCAGGTTCAATTTTGGAGGACTTAACGCTTATATAATATGTGTGATATCATAGTGGCTTACATACACAAAAGGCTTGGCAAAAAATGCAAATTGAACGGCAGCTTGTCCGACAAACGTGCAAAATGGACCTCTTAATTCATCACTGGCATCGGACGCTCGAGGATACTGGATCCGCCATTTCTAATTCTTGTAGATATCGCCGACACAACTGGCGTCAGCGGACTGTTGCATGACCCCTGTGGCACCCGTTCGATGTCAGACAACACTTTCGACTTCCCGCCAGCAGTTCGTAGTCACCATTTATCACGAACACGTTTAGTAGAGCATGTATGCCATCAGGGTGGGTCCCTCGTGACGATGAGTGTCGGTGCTACTCAAACATGGCGAAATTCTTCCCCCTGATACTTCCAAGCACAGCGTAACCCATTTGTCGATACATCTTACAATTCATTGGCCAAGTCGTCATGAAGACACGTCAGATCACTTGTCTTCCCCCGGATTGACATTGGTATGTTATATACCTATGACTATTTGCCTTTGACCACACAGACAATTTAGATGGGGACCCTGCCGCCGAAGAACCAGGTCTGGTTCGCATCTTTGTCTTCGAGGGGGACAAGCGTAACCTGAGCGCAAGTTAACACCATCATTCAGGAACTGCACAGGGCGCTAGGAACTCACAGGGGCTCCACTGTCGGGCTTATCTACCCTCATGCATTTACCAGTGGTGGATACTGGAGAGTCACCCTCTCAGGCTGTATTCCTCAGCGAAGACCAGACAACCTTACTGGAATACGTATTTGTACAACCCACTGCGAATCATATTCCACTGCGGAGCGATAATATTGGTAATCGCCCGGTTGACATCGACGGCTGCAAAGCCGACAGTGCCGAAGTTCTGGAGTGTCACACCGTGCTTCTGAGTGGTCATGTAGTTCCACTGTGCTAATGCGTGTAAGATGTGCCTTTCTGTGAGCTCAACAACTGACAATGTCATCCCCCCGGTCGTTACCAACGCTGCATACGATAGGGGTACCAGGGCCCCCGTAGTCAAAGACATTGAAGTATGTATGAGTGGCCGCGTTCATGATGATATACGTGCCATTGGGAGTCAAGAGGTCTGTTGAGCTGGTCATAGCGAATTGGTTTCTGAAGTTCTGAAAAGATTAGCTGGTTCTGCCGTTCTCCCTTCGAGCTTTGCAGCCCTCTGGTATGACTGCGAGGGCTTTTGTGTGCTCCTTACTGGATGTGTCGGCGCCCGCACAAGAGTAACGATGTCTATCTTCCCATTGAGTCATTTTTGCCTTAACCAACTTGCTTGACTGGGGCTGATGACAGGCAGCTGGAATGAACTCCTCCGGACATTCACAGGTTTGTGATGACATCTCGCTGGGGGCAGTAATCCTGAACATCCGGAAACCACTATTCCCGCTTTCGTGAAGGCAAGTCTTACCCACCGAAGTGGTCAGTGTCGGTATGAATCATCGTCCAAACCCAAATCCACGCCTTTGGCTTAGATTCCTTTACGATTGGGGTTTGCGCCCATCTTCGATAGGTAAAAGGAGGTCTCGAATCAATCCTTATGACCTATGTAACAAGACGAATGAACGCAACACAGACCACTTGCCACCATGACACATTACGATATCATATACTACGATGGAAAAGTCTACTATGCAATGGGTACAAAACAGCCTCCGACCGACCTGTACAGTATACTACAAATAATAATGCAAAAAACGTCATCGTCCTGGAACACCAGCCTGTGTCGTTTTCCCCTGAGCCACCTGCATCTGCTGTGAGAGACCAGGTTGTATCCCTGGTGTCTGTCCGTTGACTTGATTCGGCATACCACGTCCCATGCCTGGCCAATATGAAGGTTGCATTCGTCTGCCATGTGCCACCTGGTAGTACGGATACACAGGATACACCATTGGCTGCGCGTCCGATAGCTGAGGAACAGCAATGTTCGGTTGGGGGCCTTGCTGCATGTGAACCTGCGGGTGTTGCGCGGTAGCAGCATGGGGAATCGGGCGAAACTGCGCATAGCTGTAAGGTGAAACGGTGGCCATAGCCGGGTGCTGAGCAGGTTGGGCCATTGTAGGCTGTGTCATAGTAGGTTGCGTCATCTGTTGCGGGAGAGAAGTCGTATTTGGCATCGGCGACCGCGCCGCGAGGGGTTGGTTCTGCACGACGGGACTATTTCGTGCAGCTGTTGCTGGTGCTGAGATCATTGGGCTCCTTGAAAGTGCCACGCTCTGAGGCGTAGCTCTTCCATTCTGTGCGCGAACCTGAGGTTGGACTTGCGCTTGGGGTACCTGTGTTTGGTTGAGACGCTGCATATGATGTGCATACATAGCTGTCATATTTGTCTGCATGGTCGGGTGAGTAACTTGAGGTTGCGGTTGCGTTTGTGAAGGTGCTGGTTGTGGTATCTGGGTAGCTTGCTGAAGAACTGCTTGCTGAGGCGAGGGAGTGGGCAACAATGAGTTGCCCACTTGGGGTGTTGCGGGTTTGGATTGCGATGCACCGGGCGCCACCTGAATAAAGTGCATGCCTACAGGAGGCTGCCGATGATCTACAACAGGAATCTGTGAGCCGGATGCGAGAGGAGATGAGTGGGAAGCTTGTGCTGATGGTGGCCGAGGGGACTGCGTGTATCCACGCTGAGCAGGAGAGTGGACAGCCATAGGTGTTCCCGCAGGCACTTGGTATGGATTTGTCGGAAGTGGTGAACGAGAGTTTACCGGAGGAGAGCTCGTCAATGGTTGTACTTGGAGTTGATTAATAGCTGGATGAGGGGCGGGGGTTGCGGTCGAACGGGAGTTCTCGGATGATATTGGAATGGGTTGGCTTTCGGACTTCTTCAGCTGTCGTGCTTGCGAAGGATCAATGCTCGCTTGCGGAGAAGGGGTAGGCGGGAGAGTATGTGAAGTAGGTGGTGCCAATGGCTGGGGTACAGGGGGTTGAGAGAGTGGAATTGAAGGGAGTCCTTTCACGAGTTGAGTCACTTGCGCACGGGCTTCCGCAGTGCGAGTTTCTCGCACACGTCGCAAAGTCTCCAATATTCGGTAACTATGGAATGCACGTTTATGATGAGGTCCATAATACTGCTTGTGTGACATACCTCGGTGAATGTGAACGGTTTAATCCTGGATTCATGAACTGCATGATCTTGGCACGGCGAGCCTTGTCCGATTCGTCTTCCTCTGGGGTAATAGCAGCTGCCTTCCGTTTCAATGATGTTGGAATGGTGGGCGTCGAGACTCTAAGGGTGTGATTTGCTATGCGCGTGAGGTGAGGGTCGGGGTCGAGGCAAAGAGGAGGGGCTGTGTGTAACTACAAGGGATGTGAGGATTGTCGAGGCTAACATATTGCGGGCTCACCAATATCCGTGCCTCTAGCTCCAGGATATTGTCATCAGTGAACTTGGAGCCGTTTCGTTGGTTTATCAGGCACAGGTCTGCCCACAAAGTCTCATCACTGGGGTGTAGGGTAACGCAACTGCGTTCGGGTTTCTCCAGCGGTGGATCCTTCGCTCTCTTCGGACGGTAGTCAAGTAACTCCACTACCATGCAACCTATGAAAGGGGAAACTTATGAACTTCGTGGCAACTTTTACGGAACTGCACAATATACCATCATAAAAAGGAACGCGAGAGGAATCGAACAGTTCAAGAAAGTCTACTGGTATTCGGTGCGCACGCACGTCATCCAAGAATGACTGTTACTTTGCACTTAGTAGCGTCCGAGCACAAGACTTGTCAGACACACCGCGACAGGGTTGTTGTAAAGAAACTTGGGTCCAGCATTGAGCGACCAATGGTCTGGGTACAGATGAATTGAAAATGAAGGCGGAAACGATTCATATTTGTCCAGGAGCTCTTCAGTAGAGCGTGTGATGTTGTAGCCCGACATTCCCGGAGTAGCTAGTCTGTCTGAGTTCCGCGAGCTAGTGCCACCGCACGACAATCAGGTTGCATGAGTCTTTAGAGCCAATTCTGCAAGAAACGGATCCAGTAAGTCATTTGAAGGGCAGCTTGGCCGGACCGACCTGTGTATACCAAACGTAACTCACAGGTCACTAGACTTGCTCGGTCGTAAACAGCAACCCAGTGATGCCAAAAGAGCCTAGATAAAGCAAGCGGATACGGATATGACCTCCGGCGTATGCTGTTGGACAACAAACCTGCAGCTATGAAGCAACCAGCCGGATGTCGCCCAGGATGACGATCAAGTACTAGAATGGCACTGCATTTGTCCTTGATTACATAAACACCACCACAGGCCCAATTTTTGTGCAACCTTGACCAAGGCCACGATGGAGGCCCAACTTAGGGAGGTCAGTTTCTCTCGTTTCCATTACCGCTGAATAATTTGACTTTTATCAGTTGTTTCAATTTTTGAGAGATCGCAACCCTCAGGTACGGCAGATCGCTCTATCTAATCTTATAGGGCAAACGGCAAAAGAATCCCCCCACCGGAACATATTCTTCGAAGGACTAAAAGGATCGAGTTTACAAACACTTCAAGAGACAGACGTTATTCACGATTTGAAGCTACTGTGTCGCGATCAGCTGGTTTGAGGGGCATTAATATTTCTTCGCTCTGTTCTGACTCGACTCAGGCGACAGCACACGACGCATTCCGTGCTCTCGTGAATCTTTCAGACTCGGCACCTCTTGTCCCCTTCCTGATAGAACCACCTTTCTTAACATACCTGGTGTCGTACATACTGGTAGGTTGTCGCTTACATGCATCGCACATTCCTGCCTGAAGTAGTTTTACTACCTGCAGAATCCAGACGCGGTTCTTGCAGATCTGGCTTCCATGTTACTGTCCAATCTAACAGCCTCGCCGTCAGCGTGTTCCGCTCTGCTTAGCTTAAAGATACCTTTGGTACCACAGGCAGATGGCTCATATTACACACCACAATCTCGCTCTGGATCATGTCCTGCACCTGTGCCTTACCCCTCGGAACAGCCTCAAGACACTCTTTCCCTACCATTGCTCATTGATGCCTTTGTCCATGGGGCGTCTATAGACCAATCACGGGATGAATCTAAGCGGGCGCGTAAGGGAGACCTACACTTCCTCTCCAGCGTTTTCGCAAATATTAGTACTGTATGTTTATGTTGACTGGGACGTCGTACAGTAACAAGTTCATCTTATTCTTGGTAGTCGCCTGCTGGTCGGTTATTCTTCATGACTCCACGACCAACGAACCCCTTGAAGCAAGATAGCGCCCTCGAATTTCCCTTGGCAAAAATTGTTCCGTTTACAGAACACCAAGATATGATACGACGAGGCGGCATCGCCTCGACTTTGAAGTAAAGTTCATGCTTCCTGATCTATCTGGGGGCGACTGACCATATCCAGAAATTGTGCCTTCTATGTACCTGGCCACAAAGCGATACTGTGCCCAGAAATTGATGCTGTCTCAGTCCCGCCCTCCACCATTTCTGCGCCCGGTATCGATGCTCTTCCATATATTCTGCTTCCATTAGCTGGTCCCGAGGAGCTTGACTTGGAGGTGGAGTCAAATGAATCGGTTTATTTTCTGTGGTATGACTTTCAGATCAGGACCAGGAAAAACTCCCATCCCCTCTTCAATTCTTGCCCCCTACGAAAAAGAGGGAACCAGATTCAGTTCTGCGATTGACACATGTCGAAGCACTCTTGCTCTTGGCCACTGGTCGATGGGGCCGTGACTACCTGCGCAGCCATGGCGCGTATGAGATAATACGGGGTGCACATTTAGAAGAGAGCGTAGAAAAGGTGCGCAAATTGGGAGTTCATTTCATAAATGTAGACTCGCAGTGCCCAGGTTTCGGAACATATGGAACGGTTGGTGCAGCTCATCAAAGGGGACGAAGGCCCTGAGACCAAGGACGACGATGCACCGCCTCCGAAGGCAGAATTGAACGGCGAAGTTGATGACGAAGATTATGAAATCACAGAAGTCTAGACTGTCTAGTGTGTAATAATTCATTGGACCCCGCAGTTAAATCGAGGGCTCCATGCCATATTTGCAATAGACCACAATGCCAAAGTACAGCAAAGTGATCTGGGAGCCTATCAATGTTTCACCACTGCCAAGTTTCGATGTCTTGTTGCCAAGCCTACCGCGCGCATGACCAGACTGTGAGACGTTTCCGAACCACATATTGGTCTAATAGGCTACTGCGGAACGATGATGTCGGAATAAATTGTTGGAACCACGCTAAAAAGAAAACCCACAGTTATGTGTTTGATACTAGCCTCTTGAATCCATCCCATGTTCATAATCGTATCAGCAGTGCCTTGATCCCAGTGAGGGACCTTGACTGCGCCCGCAGGCCACAGGCCCCGCCCATCGCCGATATGATAACTCGACTGCGCATGACGGTGGCTATGACAATGTATTTGGAAAACACATTTATAAAGGTCACAGTGCATGCGAGAAGAGTAGTTTTCTACATCCTTAGTAACTCGTCCTGATCTGACTTCTAGTTGATCTGGCATCGACCAGTTCGTCACTCCCTGGTGTTGTGCATATCCCTTGCCTTCATATCACCATGCTGTTCCGCTATTTTCTTCTTCCTCTTTCCGTTGCATCCTTTGCTGGAAACATGCTGGTTGCCTCGGGTCCCCTATTCGAAGTAGGTTGTTTATTGTGCTTCCCGTCATGCATCACGTTGATCGCCTAATTGTTATATTAAGACCCGAGGCAATGGTAAGTTAACTGATCTAACACGCTCCCATAACGGCACTAACCATCAATTCGTGAATACTAGACACTGTACCATCCTCCAATGGAACAGACCCAAATTCGCTTGGGGCGCCTGGCAACTCGAGTAGTGTTCCTCCTTCGAATGGCGCACCTTGCCCTTTGCCCCCCTCCAACTCGACGGTAGGGGGAATGGGAAGCCCGCAAAACGGGACTAATCCTCTCGACGGCTTGTCGCCCCCGGGCAATTCGAGTACTACTACCCCTCCCTCCGATGGCATGCTTTGCCCCCCCTCGAACTCGACGTCAGGGGGAATGCCTCCGGTGAATGGTACCACGGGGTCCCAACCTCCGGCAGGAACTCCTGCGCAGAACGGGACTAATCCTCTCGACGGCACGTCGCCCCCGGGAAATTCAAGTACTACCCCTCCCTCCGATGGCATGCCTTGTCCCCCCTCGAACTCAACGTCAGGGGGAATGCCTCCGGTGAATGGTACCACGGGGTCCCAACCTCCGGCGGGAACTCCTGCGCAGAACGGGACTAATCCACTCGACGGCTCGTCGCCCCCGAGCAATTCAAGCACTGGAGTTCCTCCCTCAAACGGCGGCATGCCTTGTCCCCCCTCGAACTCAACGTCTGGTGGAATGCCTCCGGCCAACGGTACCACCACTTCGCCACCAGCTGGCAGTGGAACGCCTCCAATGAACGGGACAAATCCTCTTGACGGTACCGGTGTAGGGGGGTCTGGCAACTCGAGTGTTGTTCCTCCCTCGAATGGTGGCACTACTGGTTACCCATCTGGAAAGGGCCCTTCAGACGGGGGGGCTGTTAACGGTACCTCCTGTGTACCTCCAACTACTGGTTCCCCGGCCCCAAATGGGACAGATGGGGGTCCCTCTAATGGTGGCAATGGCAATGGCAATGGCCCCGGCGGCGGCGGTGCATCTGGCGGCTGTTTGTCGCCCCCCAGTGCCAACGGCACCTACCCGGCGCCCGTAGACCCCAGTAATACAGATGCAGGTTGTGTGACTACTTCGCTTCCTGCTGTCGTGCCGACAGATGTGAGTGCTACTAGGTTTTTTTTTTTTTGGAGTGAGTAGTAGTGCTGAAGTTGGATTAAAGATCCCGACAAACACGTATGCTCCTGCTGGCACGCCGGCGCCAGGACAGTGAAGGGTAGTATGAGAACGCCGCCATCCTGGAATGGTACACCTGAAGTAGATGGTGCTTCCTTGAAAAAAAGAAATATTGCTACTTGGACATTTTCGACACAGACGTACGTACCGGACTATTTTGATACGAGAGTGTGGTACAAGACATACGCCGTGATGTACACATGTTGGACAGTCTGTCAAAATATAGCGTTTCTGAGGCAGCTGCAGTCGCATGCTGAGGACGGTCATCGTCCATGATGGGAAATTGTGTCAGGGTCATTTCCAAATTTGGCCAATCATATCACAAGCACATGGTTATTAGGGCCGAATTCCGATGTTTTACAGTTAACTTGCTCCCATCGTTCAAGAACCCAGAGCACTCTACCGGCCCTTCAGTTTGGTCTGTGGACATGGCGGGCCACAAGAGGTGACCGCGAAGGCCCTTCGCCAACCGTGTCAGAAAGGCCAAAAAACTTCATTCTCCATCCCACAGACACGCATATCATTTCGAGAAGAAGGTGGAAGGCCTATAAAAAAAATGCCACTGAACATCCGTCTGCCCCTGACTGTTGGCCGTGAATGTTTTACCAAATTCATTTCATGTGCTCTCCGACTGAACCGCTGGACAGCAACGTGGGTTGAAGAATGCACGTAGCGTAAGGCCGTAGGCCACCCCCCACTTTTTATTATTATTAAATTCGTCTCAAACCAGGTGGTTTGTTTTGCATGTCCTCTATTGGAAGAAGCCCCTTGCGGCGAACGGTTTAGGGGGGCTCTTCTTAATGGCCAATACGGCAAGAACTGCCCTGCCCCATTGCCCAACGGGTACTATTGCACGGGTGAGTGGTCATCATGCGAAATTTGTTTTCTTGTGATGGGCCACGGCCAGATTCGAAGGTCTCTCCCTCGCGCAGCTTTGACGGCCTGGATGCTGGAATTGCTGCTGTTGATCTCAATTATGACCGCGATTCCCAAATGCTGTAGTAGGTTCGAGGCCAGATAGGCTCGCAGTGCAGGTGACCGCCATTAATTGTGGTGCTTCTCACTACAAATTTGACGTATATTCACTGCATCCATCATCGGCCCAGCTAGCAGTTAAAGATAAGTTTCAGGTCAGTCATTGGACGGCCTGTTTTTAATGTCCTTGGCGAAGCGGTTTTCAGGACACCAGACTTCATCGTACCGTGCTGGGCAAGGGTTACGGATGTGAATTCCCCTTGGAATTCATGAAGGATCAGTGCCCTATGCTGCAAACTTGAATCCTCGTTTTTGTGGAGACTGATTGATGTGATAGTGTCGCTCAAGACTCTGCTTCTGAGCAGTGAATTCTCGTTCAAATTTGTTTGATTTTGGGAAAAAGTTGACGACGCCCGTTCCTTGAAGATCGGGGCTTCCCGTAAACTCGTGGATGCGATGATTCGCCAACCAGAGGAGATTACTTTTCTTGGAGCCAGTTGCGCCAACGAATATGGCTTAGTGCGGGAACCCCCCATGGCTGATTCTCTGAGCTTCCTGCAGCCATGAGTAGTTTCCAAAACAAGCTGGCCATTAGAGGGGGCCACTCTGTGCCTACCCGTTTAGCGACCTCCTGGGAGCACGGCTTCCTGACGTTTAACCTTGTGATTTTTTTTTGCCAACTGTGCGTTTTGCGGGTAAGTCATTAAATTTCGGCTCCTCGACGAATGGGTATGGCACGCCCCATCACGGCCAGTGCAAGCCCTGGTGTTAATCCAGACGGGGACAAGCTAGCGCCAATGTCAGTCGCCGCGGCTGGGGAATTGGGCAGGCATCACGTTCGCTACGGAATTACCTCAGTGGAATGCTTCTATGTGACATGTTGGAGGGGCAAGAATAAAGTTAACTCTCTGGTTGACGTGGAGAACATACGCTCCTTATCGAAGGGGGATAAGCCAGTGATATTGGAGAGCCATTACGTGTAAGGTACTAGAAGAGGAATAACGAAAACATGTAGTTGCTACAGAATAACCGAAGGAAGTAAGAAGTTAGACCCTCCCCTCACCGAAGGAATCCTCGTCGTCGCTTGATTCGTCCATCGCGGGCTGTGAACTCTGAGGGACGGGATCTCCCGCGTGGGTCCTTGCCCGCTTCTTGAGCTGGGAAATGAAAAAATGCGTCAGCGCTGCAGTGAGGCGAATTCGCCCCTGTCACATACGAGTTTGGCATACACGAGGCCACAGGCGTTGCAGAGCGTTCGCGGCCCTTTTTTCGACGGTCCGTCAGCCTCGCCGCCCGCACAGAAACGGAAACGCCTCACCGAGGGGTCCTCTGCGCCACTCGGGCGTCGACGTCGCGCTGCACCCGAGACACGTCTGCCCGTCTGGTGTCTGCTCGTCGCCCCGCTGCACAAAGGCGTTAGCGTCGCTCCCTGTCGCGGCAACGGCGTACCTGGCGTTTCGATGCAGGGGCCTCCTTGTCGGGAGCGGGGGCAGGGACCGGGGCTGGACTGGACTGGGCAGTGGCGGACTGCAGCACCTGCCGCCCATAGTTGGCCGATTGCACCATTCGCTCCATCGGCTCGGCGGGAAGAGGCCGTGACTGCACGAATGCCCCGCCTTGGAGCAGGCTGCCCCCGCTGTCTAAAATAAGCCGATAAGAGTCTTGCATCTGCAACGGGGTATGTTCAGAGGACATGAACAGACGACGCAGAGGGAACACACCTTGTAAAAGTCCAGTCCGGAAGGGGCGGGAGGGGACTCCTTATCTTTTCGTTTATTTCTCGGCGTCGAGGGGGCTGGTGTTGCAGTGGTATATCCACTGCGGGGTTCTTGTGCCTGGCTGAGACTGCTCGACGAGAAACGCGTTTCTTGCGACGGCGGGTCAGTACGGGGTGCATACGACACGTCCGCATGCATGGGCGGAGAAGCAAACGTCTGGCCGTACTGCTGACCGGCCCACGGTTCTGCTGGCCACTGCTGGGCATTGTACGCCCCCGATGGGTACGCGGCCGACGACGCGTATGGCTGGGTCTGGGGGGGCTGCGATGTCGTCGGAGTCGGACGGATGGCACGGCCCACGGGTGGTTGAGCAGCCGGTGGTCCATAGGACTGCCCAGGGTAAGACGGATACTCGTAGGACGAGCCTCCCTGCTGATGGTGATACATGGCGAAGCAAAGGGCCCTTGTCGAGGAAAAAAATAGGCGGGTTTATGTCGGGGAATATCACGGGGCTGTGAGGCAGGAAACTCCGAAGAGCACCCCACCCAGCGTTGTTGTAGACGATGACGAGGCAGTAGCCACTTCTATATCCGAAATGAAAAAAAGAAAACAAACGTAGTCAGAACCAGATCAGCATGTTAAAACCATTAATGATTGACGGTTGGGACCAGTCCTGCGCTGCAGTGCGCAATCGCGATCAGAACGCACCGTCGACCCTGCCGAAATGGAAGCTCGAGTCTGCGCACATAGAGGCCCCCAGCCCATCGAGTAGGTGGTGGTAGTGGTAGTGGTAGTAGTCCTTACATTATTAGGCGCCCTTTAACCCGCTCCGAGGAATATATGCTGTTGGTTACGCAATGAGGTACCGATAAAAAAGACTAGCGGTGGCGACGATGACAACCTTCGCACTTCTCCAGATTTCAGATTTCAACACTCCACTCTTTTCGAAGCGACTGCGAGGAGGCCACACCGCAACCGCCTGGTCGACACAAGCTCTGGGCTTTCTTCTCCACTAAAAGGTGACCAACCCCGTCTATTAGATAAAAAGTGCCAGATATGATGCTATTATAAAAACGCGGTTGCGACAGAGCCTCGATTGAAGGAGAGGGGAAATGAGCGGACACAAGTGTCATTAGTAGCGTGCTATCCTGATTCTAAGTGATGCTGTCCATGCACCCCTCTTATATCCGACGTCCCTTGCTTCCATTCGGTCGATTTGGGAATACCAGGCAATTCACCCTCATCACCATAGCCATCCTCTTCATCTTTGGCAGGTGGTATCTTCGGTGCGCTTAACCCGCCTGCCGCACGCTCCTGCGCTCTCCGACGCCGCCGCAATATCTTCTTTCGGTTCCGAATCGCACGCTTATACTCGGGCCCGTCACTATAAAACAACGAATATTCACAATGCGGACATATCCACTCCTCCGCAGGATCCACCATCTGAGCTGTGGGCGTCGTAGCGGCAGCCTTTTTCCTCTTACGAGGTATGTTGGCAGATAAGAAAAGAAGAGGATGGTTCAGTGTGTTTTGGCTGGAATAACTGGGTACGGGTGCCGATAGACGATGTCGATCATATGTGTCAGGGGTCACATTAGTGCCCTTTTTCTTCTTCGTCCCGCGAGACTTGGGCTCCACGGGTGTGTCACCAGTAGTACGCGTGCGGGGCTGTCCCTTGCCCGACCGTTTTGGCCGCGGCGTCTGAGTACCCACAGCGAGAGCGGCTTGTTTCGCCTCGGCAGCGGCTTTGGCAGCTTTGGCAGCCTGACGAGCAAGCTCAGCTTCGAAGCGTTTGCGCAATGCCAGCATATCCTCCTCGGTCGCGAGCAGCCGCTCAGAGGCTGAAAATAAATGTGATGAAAATAAATAAATAATCGAGAGTGAGGTTCAGTCACTCACTGGCACTGGGATAGGCAAACCTGAACTGCGCAGCGGGGAACGACGCCCCGCGGGTAGTGGCCTTGTCCGGCGACGTCATCTGTGCCCTGGCAGCACGCGCAAGCCGCGGGCCCCGTCGCCGTGAAAGCCTCACTTTATGCACGTCCGAATCCGGGCCAGACCTCGTAGTACTGACAAAGGGGATATGCGTTGAGAGTGCCTGGTCCAGCGCGAATGTGTCCCCTAGAGACAGTGCACCCAGCATCGCAGCGAGCTGGCGTTTCCTCTGCCTGAGCAGCTCCTTGTGCCGCAGCCCTGCCAGCGCAGACGGGGAGATCTTTCCCTTTCTCGGTGCCACCTGCGCCGGCGGCAGTGACGACAGCAGCGGGGGAGTAGCAGCAAGGACGCCATCGATGTCATTATCATTATGCCCAGCCCACCGCCGCCCCGCGAATCCCACCATCATCGTCGTCGTCGTCGTGGTGTCCTCCTCCTCCTCCGAGCCACCCAGCGACAGACTGCGTTCGCGCCCAGCAGCACGGGCACCCATGTTCGCAGGGACCTTTCTCTTCTTGGTGTTGCCGTGCTGCCACTGCTGCACGTGGTCTGTACTGTCTCCCTCGCTCAGATCGTCGTCCGCTCCCGCTCCCGGTGCTTGTGCTTGTGCGAGCCGCCCGCGATGATAGACAGTGCTGAGATGATGATCGAACGCTGAGTGGCCCGCACTGGTGGCGGATCGAGCGGGATCATCATCAGCCCCGCTCTCGCTCTGCGTGACCGTCGCCGTCGCCTCGTTGGGGGCGCCTAAGCCTGAGAGCAGGCCTCCTCGTGTACTGGTACCGTTGCGGAGAACAGATGTATAGTAGGACTGGAGAGCGAACTGGGATAGAGCTGGAGCTGGATCAGCTGGCCCGTGTGCGATCATCGAATCGACACCGCCGCTGCCGAGGATGGGGTCTGGTAAGGGCGCTGCCACGGGCAAGGGCACACGCAGAGGCGTGGGCATGGATGAAGGTGCTGTTGCTGTTGCTGGTACTGGTGATGGTGCCACCGGTGCTCGAGGATCGCTATCTGACGTGCGTCTGCGTTTAGGCAACGGCTTGAGTCTTCTAAGAGGAACCACTGGTGGGGGAGGCGGAGGAAATTCAGGCGAATCGAAGACGGATGGCGACGAGCCTCGATGAAGCATCGTTGCACAAAAAAGAAGAGAGTTCACGGACAAAGGCGAGGGTTCGAAATGCACTGGCAAAATGTCGGATAAGGGTGTAGAACTAAGGTACATGGGATATGCGATGCTCTAACAAATAATACGTATTGTCTCGTCATGCTAAATGAGATGTGTTGGGATATCTGAAAGTGTCCGTACTTGCGTATCGCAATAGTCCAGTATAGCAGTGGGGTATGCGAAACGAAAGACTGACACCACCACAAAAAAATAACTTGGTGGTTCGATAGGATGGGATGGGATGGGGGGGGAGGGAAACTGCTCCATGATGTCTACGGCCCCGCCGTTTACGTCTATCTATAGTAGTATGGACGGGAATGAAACAGGGTGGGTAGCGCGCAGTGATCAGTGACGAGGGAAAAAAAAAAGTAAAAACAGGGCGATTAAACGCGCAGTAGAAGCACAGACGAACGAGAAATATAATAGGCCGTATAATCTTCATGATGAGCAGGTGTGGGTCGGTGTGCAACGAGACAAGCCGAATTCGTAAGAGCAGCGCAAAGAAAAAGTCAGTCCAAGAGAGGGCGAGTCGAGAGCAGGAGAGCGCAGAAGGGAAAAAAGGATTTGCATGGGGAAGCCGATTCCATGTAAGTATGTTTCTTGAAGAGGAGGGCGTTGGGCATTTACCACCAGCCGGAACCATTTCCGTAGCTGTTGCCCCCACTTCCATAACCACCACCACCACCGTACGCAGGACCTCCCGCAGGAGCTCCGCCATATCCTCCCCGGCCACCACCACCACCACCATAGTTTCCGCTACTACCATAAGAGTTGCTGAACTGGCGGTAATCGCGGTTGCCACCACGAGCACCTCTGCCTGCACCGCGTCCGCGCCCACCACCACCACCACCACGATAACCCGCCCCAAATGTCGCCTCCTGCAAGACAGACTCGAGCCAGCTAGGAATCTCCTGGTTCGCCTCTCGCAGCAGCTCTACGAGATCCCTGACAATGTTCCTGTTGCCCCTGTTAAAGAAGGCGGTGGAGACACCAGTGTTGCCAGCACGGCCTGTACGGCCAATGCGGTGCACGTAGTCATCGATGTCAGAGGGAAGATCATAGTTGATGACATGGGTCACGTTGGGGATGTCCAGCCCACGAGCAGCAACGGCAGTCGCAACAAGGATGGGAGTGCGGCCCGTGCGGAAGGTGTGCAGGGCCATCTCACGTTCACGCTGGGAACGGTCACCGTGAATAGACGTGGCAGGGAGGCGGTTGGTCATGAGGAACTCGGACAGCATGTCTGCCATCCGCTTCGTCTCGACGAAGACAAGGGTGAGGCCACCCGGGGCCTCAGAAGCGAGGAGATCAAGTAGCACAGAGCGCTTGTCGTGGTCCTCAACAAACTCGAACTTTTGAGTGATATTCTCCGATGTGGAGCCGACACGGCCCACGGACAAGAAGATGTAGTCCTTTAGAAAGTCCCTGGCGAGCAACTGGATATCACGTGGGAATGTAGCACTGAACATGAGAGTCTGACGCTCCTGGATACTGGGCATATCCTCGCCCTGAACGATGCGCCTGATCTGAGGTTCGAAACCCATATCAAGCATGCGATCAGCCTCATCGAGAACGAGGTAGCGAATGTTGCTGAGACTGATCCGACCGCGTTCGATGAGATCGACGAGTCGACCAGGTGTAGCACTGAGAAGGTCACATCCACGCTCGATCAGACGGAGTTGCTGGTTGATGTCTGCGCCCCCGTAGACAACGGCAGGGCGAACCCAGGAGCGGTACGCAAACTTGCGTGCTTCATCGTGGATCTGGCTCACGAGTTCACGAGTGGGAGCCAAGATAAGGGCTGTGGGATAAGCCTTACGTGTTCGAGAGTAGCCCATTTGAGGAGTCTCCACAGCAGCCGCGCGGGGCCCAGAAGCGAATGACGCTGAGAGGATGGGGAAAAGGAAACCTGCTGTTTTGCCTGAACCAGTCTAGACTTGGCTGAGTAACACACAGCATGATGTGACTAAAGTTGCCTACCTGAGCACAGGCCATTAAGTCCCTGTTAGCAGCGACGATAGGGATGGAATACTTTTGGACTGGAGTAGGTGTGGTGTAATGAGCGAAGGCGATGTTCTCCAACAGGACGGGGTCCAGAGGTGGGGTTGTGAAGGCTGTGACCGGTTCGGGTACACCTGCTCCGGTAGCCTCGACAGGAATATCATCGTATTTTTCAAAGTTGATGCCTGTGTGCTGCTTGGATGGGTCATTCGGGTCTCCAAAGAGCTCCTTTTCAAGACGTGTGTTGCGAGAGCCAACGACATGCACGCCGTTGCGCCATACACCGGATCCAGGGGCCTCCTGCTGGCCATCGCCACGAGATTCCCTGGGCGCCCATCCGTTGCTTGAGGAGCGAACTGACCATTCGTTTCCACCTCCGCGAGCACGGGGAGAGCCTGATGGACCGTTTCCAAAAGCGCCGCTTCTGCGATTATCGTTTTGGGCGGGTAGAGAATCTAAATTTCTGCGCGGAGAAGCGCGGGAGTCGTCCCAGCCGGTCCTGCTTTCGGCGCTAAATGAGTGCAAAGGAATTCAGGAAAGAACGAGACTTGCCCGTTGGTGGGAGGAGTGGATGCAGCGCGCTGCGCATTTCTCAAATGAGGGGGTACATATGCAGATTTTGAGCCAATACCGAGCGAGGCTGCAAGGCATGAGCCTCGGAAGGGCCAAGGGCCAAAGAAAACCCACCAAACTGAGACTCTAGACTTGCGTTTACAATTCCATTTGACATATTAGAAGGATTGAGGAACCTGCAAGTTTGTTTTCTTGATTTTTTTCTGGTTTGTCTGCGTTGAGGTTGATGGAAAACGAGGAAGAGGCAAAAGGGCGCACTTGAAAAATTATGGGAGTGGATGACTCAGCAGCTGATTATGTAATGCCCCTGTCCGATCATGCACTCGAACACTGCCAGGGAGCTTTTCCTGCAGATTGGACGCTACAGAAGGGTTGGCTAAAGACACTCTTCTGCTAGTTTGACCTCGTAACGATTCTGTATGACCCATGATTGGCGTCTATCACCAATCCAAACTCCATCAATCGCACACTCATTTTGCCCATATTCAACCAGTGGCATCCCCCTGGACGGAAGATATAATAATATATACTAATAGGTGTGTTACATATCCCACACACTGTCCCACTGTCCTCCCCTCACCCCTTTTGTACATTTCAGTTTGGACCTTACCACTGTCACATCTACTAACCAAGCTTTCTATTCGCTCTTCTCCTTGTTCCTAGGTATGTTTTCGGGCTGACAGGTATTTAGATATGTTTGTGCGCTACCAGAATGCACTTGGAAAGAGGCCCTCCGTCCCGGCCGGGTTCTTATAAGGTCACCCCTGACCTGTTCTGGCGTAGCAGAAATGGTCGTATAAATAATCCAGTACCAAGTGCCGCATCCCCAATCGCACCCCATGATGATAGACTTCTTCGTTCTCCTTTCATTGTACATCCGCTTTGCATTTCCACTGGCACCACTTCCCCCTCGCCCAATAGAGGTGACGGTAGCTAGTACCCCTCATGTAAAGCGAAGTATCAGTGCAAAGCACGACAAGGTAAAGTGTTGGTGAATAACGCAACTTAGCTGACTCTTAGATTTCGACAGGGGAATTATTAGCAATTTTATGACATTGTGAGATGCTGAGGTATTGTTGCCGGTGTTGCGTCGGTTTACTGATTGCAACAATAAACTTACAGAGACTTGGATATCTCATATATGCCATGGTAGCATTCCGTGCTGCTGTCTCCAGAGAAGTTCCTACTTGGGTGCACCATTTGTTTCCGTCCTTTTCTACGTGGAAAGCAGGGAAGAAAGCAAACCCACCAGCGACTTAACGTCCCCTATGCAGACCCTACCGCTTAGTACTGGCAAGATCCGTCGCTGCGCAGCGAATTTTATGCAACGTCCCTCCCTAGTACATACACTCCATGACGGTGTATCAGATTTCTTTACCTTAAGGCTTGAGGGCCTTACGCCTATTATGGTCTAGTAGGGAACCTTCATTTCTGTGATCAGGTGCCCATCCCTGATGCGGTTGTTTGCTCTATCCCCGCTTTACATCCCAAAGTTTGCATTCCCCCAGATAAGTTACCCCCTGGCCCTGGACTCAACAGTGTTTAGTTAGTTGGATCCGGGCTCATGGTTGCGAAGATAGGCTGTGGCTCTTTGGGACTTTGGCATAACAAAATGGCTAGTACACTCCACTTACTGGACTCTTGGGCATGGGAATTGAATTTATAGGCATTGGACATTTCACATTGCCATCAGTACTACATAAAGTTTCTGGTCCCTTCTTCATCATTTCCTGAGTAGATGTAACTTGATTGGAATTAATTAGGTTTAAACAGGGTTGGCATCGTTGACGCCACGAACGAGCCCTTGGCAGGAGTAGCAGCATACATCCATGCAACAGGGGGACCTTTCTGTCCAATTGCGCATCTCCTTTCGTTTATCAGTGAATCGTGGCTGCAATGCTGCAGTGCACCATCTTATTTTATTTTGGTGGGATCACATGTCTTCCCACGGACCAAACTCACTTGCACATTCCACATAGACCAATCCCTTCTTCTCGCTGGAGAACCTTGGCTCAAAATATGAATCCCCCATCCCACTGTACTTCTTCCTCTCTGGTAGGCTCCCTGCTGTTGTCCATATCGTTAACATGATGAAAAGTTACCCTACTAGCCTTCATCAACGATCAGTTCGCCATATTGATCGGCTTGCTTCATAGATCAGTGCTAGTCAGCAGACCAGACGCAACTCCCAATCTGTATTGCACAGCCTGTGTGATGATATCAATTGAGGCAGTTCTTCGTTACATAACCTTAATACTGTAGCACGGTGCATACTCATACTTGTGTAAGTAAACATGTTCTTTATCAACAGTCCACTTAGCATCCCTAACACTCTCCCATCAACAGAGCAGGGTAATGGATAGAATGGATAGTCAAAGTATGAAAGGATTGTATCAAAATGAAAGTTGTGTTTCAAAATAAATCCGATTTGAATAGAGACTTGTCTTCCGCGCCGTTGCCCGACTTGGTAGGTCGCGTCGCGCTGATCGTCGACGGACCCCCTGCATCCTGCACTTAACGGTAAGCTTATTAACCTTTCTTATTTTCTTTTGACAGCTCCATATCGACCACATCGCGATCGTCCAAGGTAAGCGTTTCCGATCGTTTGCGTTCGACTGACGTTTGTTGCTTTTAGGTACGATCTTGATACGTCTACGTCGACGCCTGTGTCTATGCACCTCCAAGAAATGCTTCAAAGCGATTCTGCGTGGCTGCGCCATGCGCGCGCGTCCGAGGTAAGCTGTTTCGCCTTGCTGAGCTTTGCTAACGTTTATATGCTCGATCCTGAACTCCGCATCGGCGTCGACACCTAACAACTTCATACATACGCTCAGAGCATTTGACGGGTGGCCCGGACAGCATTGGTGAGTTTATTCGCGTTCTTGGACTGTAGTGTGTATGCTGACTCTCCTCAGCTAGCAGCGCTGCATTGACTCGAGTTGAATCAACGCTGCCGCCGCTCGTTGTACCGTCCACGTCGCCATCGCCTCCGTATCAGTCGCCATCACCATCGCTGACCGTCTCGCTTTCAACGTTCGCCGCAATCGACTCCTTTGCGCCCAACACCTCCGAATCTGCGCTCTCGACTTCTCCAAATGTGATCTTTCGACTCGTGGTTCCCAGCCCCTCAACTAGCGCATTCGACGGTACGTACATATACGTCACCGTCTCCAACGCTGCTCCGTTTCCATCGATCTGCAGGCTTGGATCGCTTGTTTTCGAGTGTATCAGGTGAGTTCTTCGTCTGCGCTTCTGTTTGAGGCGTTCTGACGTTTCTGTTATTGCTTTCAGCCGTTTCTCTCTCATATCTACCGCTGTGCGCATCCATTTGCGTGTTTGACGCATCCGTGTGGTTTGCCAGGGCAACCGACTTGTCTGGCCGCCCACTTGCAGGTCCAATAGGTAAGTTTTGCGGTTTCTTCTTCTTTCACGATGTTCTGATGATATCCGGTGCGTTTGCAGTTCTATTCGCATCGATCTCAGTGTTTGGCACTACCTGCTCGATGCCGTCCGCATGGCTTCCAACGCCATCCTCTCATCTCCACCGCATCTCGCGCCTTCACCACAGGCCGTTTCAACGTCGTTCGACGCATTTAAGGCATCTGGCTGGCCTCTCGACTCATCCGCTTGGCCACTCAAGCCATCCACTCCGCCATTACCAAGGTCGTTACCGGCAGTTGCGCGATTCGGTGAGCAGCTGTTTACCCACCACCCTAGCGAACACCTATGTCGCGAAGACGCTCGCTTGGAGCAGCTTGATAATACAGCAGCCTACTCTAGTAACTAAGTTGTACACACGTTGAATCGGAGCACGAATGTAGGTCCAAAGAAGTGTGCCATATTTCGGGCTGCAGTGGCCTTGTTGGGAACAAGGTGATAACGTTTTGAGTGTGTTTTCCCCCTCCTTGACTCTGGATCTTGTCCTACCACACAAACAAATTTGTCAAGTTTGAGTGCGAGTCCGCATTCGACTTCCCTCGTAAATTGACACTGCCGAAGATGTTCTGAATTCAGGTGTAACGTATGATGAAAGCAGCGAATACAATCAAGACAATGCATACGAAACAGCAGTCCATGAAACAACATCTCCATCGCCGTGGACTTGACCCGTGTCGCAGATGAAAGAGTCGATGAACCGGCATATCAAGTCTCCGGAAATAACAGGATTGTGGAGACAGTGACCTCAATCTCATCCCACCAATGTTGCCAACGAATCATTTTTTATTTCCTGTCAAAAATATCAGGGTTAACTAAGTCCACATCTGCGACATCTTACCTTCTTGCGATATAAATTTCGTTTTATTACAGGCCTGGATGTGACCACCGTCAACTCTACTGGGCGTAAGGGCAATGAGACCAGTGGGAATGCGAAAGGGACAAAAAATGAGAGCAACACAAAGAGTTCAGTCATGCCGTCGTGCGGTTCGTGATGATATGTAGTCCGGACTTAAGGTATCTACTGGTGGTGCCATTTATACGAGCATTTTTTAACTAGACCAGAACAGGCTTAGATCCTCAAGGGATCATTCACCGAGGCGAATAATGGAGAAAGCTCGGACACGGGGTAGATATTACATAAAATCTGTGCAGACCGTTATCACATGCGAAAGGGTCGACAGGCAGGGCTAGTAGCAATTTCTTCGTCCTGCCTTGATTAACGACTGGTCATCGATAATTGAACTTGTTGCAAATGGGAATCGTACCACTAAGTCCATAAAGTTGGTAGTCCTAGTAGACTGTGACGGTCGATGTGCCTGACAGTGTCGACTCATCACTCACAATTGTTGGGGAGTCTACACGCACAATGCGCGTTGCAATGGCATGATTTGGCCACACCTACTTATGATATTATTGTTTACGTTAGTTCCCCCACCGGTTCAAGAACTCCACTACTTGCCGGGTAAACACATGGCATGATAAACCCATCTTTCTTTCTGGGAGTTCCCGAGGTCAGTATACATGAGGAGAACTCCTGTCCCGCAAACCACATGCTAAGTTATATCTCTCAGCTGCATATTTCCCAACATCCCTCCCTGTTGTTGAGAATAACAAGGCGCAAACGAAACTACGCAGGAATGTAGTCAAAGTTGATATCGCAAAGAACACATTGGCATAGTGAGGCTCGACGGTGAAGTTCCTCTAGGTCGGGAGTGAATGACTCAGCAGTGGATTTGGTAATGCCCCTATCTGGTATTCGCCTCCATAAAAGCCTGTTCTCTGGTACTTACCAATTCCTAAGGGCCCAAAGGCCATATCCCCTGTAAAGTCATTTGTAAACCGCAGGAAGGTAGGATGTCGCGAACAACTCAGTTTAGTCAACCCTTGTATATTGTGATTAGGAGATACAGCAATTCTGCGACTTGGGATGTTGATCAGAGTTGCCGCCAATTGTACATGGGCTACTGCGTAGGGATTGAGGCCTTCAACATCTCCCTTAGGTAGCTGGAGAACAGAATGTGACAACTTCAATTGCAGTCCTATGGGGCTTGTAGCCTCAAAATCATTTCTGTCTCCTAATCGACCAACTGCCTATCAAAAAAGGTCAGCTTCGATAAATTTGTCTCTCTTGAATGGCCTCTTCATCAAATTTTACCAAGGTTGCGCTTCAACACAGTATTTTGGTGCCAGGGATCTGAATGAGAATGTGGAATGCCTCGAGAAAATATAGTTCAAGTTGAAGAGCTCGATGAAGGATACCGCTTCGAACAATCTCGTGCAGGAACAACGTTAACGACGAGGGACAGGGCTGTCAGACCAAGATTTCTGATGGCTTCCAGGAATAAATGCTGGCACCCCCCGATCATACCCCAGCATGATGCACTTCTTTGTCCCACTCTCGGTTTACATCCGCGGACCGCTTCGCGTTACTACTGACGCCACTTCCAGTGCAGTTAGAGGAGACTTGGCCCCCTGTAAAGCCACGTGTAAACTGAAAGTTGGCCAGGTGTTGAAACGTTGACGAATAACTGAAATTTGACCGCCAGTGTATATGCGACAAGGGACTAAAGACATGATTTGCTGGTTTAGCAATTCTGTAGCGACCCGAGGGAACGATTGTCTTCCTTAGTCTACGGGAGACTGCAGAGACTCGGATATTAGGCCAGCGGGTTTCTCGAGTTCAAAGGTGACTTCTTGTACTGTACAAATGTTCTCACGCTCCCAACTTGCATCTTCCCTTGACACGTTTGCAGTCCTAGGAATCCAACCAACAGAATGGCACAAAGCTGCAGCTGCCAAGAACCACACTCGCACCAGCATGCTCACCCCAATGCGCCCCAGATGATGGCACCCCAGATCGACCCAGGCATGCAAGCTCGTATCGACGCAAGCTTCCATCCAGTCGACCTGGCCATCGGAGGACCAGCCCACGCATTTGCGTTCTGTCAGAATCACAAACGCGAAAAGTGTACCGACTGCAATGTCGATTTTTCTTCTCTCAACCGCATATCCAAGATATTCATCACCAACCCCAGCCTCCGCTGTCCACCACCCCCAACCGTCGTACAGCAAAAGCTGTCACAGGCAGTCACAAATACTAAGGACGAGGGTAACGTACGCATGGTGTTCACCGATCTATTTGGCTCGCGTTTTGATAGTCGCGCCAGAACTTGTATAAAGTGGGAAAGCATAAAGAAGCACTCGCCAAATACAACTTTGCCGCCAATATTGCAGTGCAGCGACCACCTTGGGAAAACTCCGCGTTGTTCCGCGAGGAACTCTCCACCGTCGTGTCTAACAGGTCTGCCGCTCTTTTCGAGCTCGGTGACTACCTCGGTGCATTGGTCGACGCAGAGACAGTCGTCGCTATCCGCAGAAACTGGGCAAAAGGTCACTTCAGGAAGGCAAAAGCCCTTGTTGGGATCGGAAGGCTGGAGGAAGCAAAGGAGGCTGTATCACTCGGCCTCCAATTCGAACCCAACAACGCCGTGCGTCTGTCGTGACTGGTCTTGAAATACTGATCTGACGTCACTTGTCAGGAATTGAATAGCTACATGGTGGAACTGCAGAAGACCATGCAAGAGATGGGGTCCAAGGATACAGATGCCACCTCAGCGTTCGCCATCCCCAGTGCAGCGTAGTTGACCGCTATCCTTGTCTATTTCCCGTTTTGTACCATCCTGCGTTCTCACAGATACGGCGAAGAAGCCCCAAATGCCCGTGCGTCCGTGTTCTCATAATTATCTCACTGTACATGACTTCTCAGAACCGGCAAGCCGACTAACGCCAGGGTTACTCATCTGGATTAAGCACATTGTCCACGCTGACTATAAACGACCAGATTATGCTGTCGAGTTATCAAATATCGTTTGAAATTCACCTTTGACGTTGGCGGGGCTCCAGCTTTACGTCCAGAGTGGGCATCGGACGTCGCTAGTTACCACCGGCCGGTGTTCTACCCATCATTTCCTGTGAGAGAGCTTGCCAACTGACAGAACTTCGCAAGTCCCCATCATATCACATCATGGAGTGTATCCGCAATCATACAACTTCTCTGCTGGAGAAGCCTGGGTTCTGGTCCCTGCCTTGGCAAGCCCGCATGTCAACGGCGATAGAACTATTTGAACCATGTGCACTGACTGGTGACTTCTCGAGCCTATTTGATTCTGGGGTGGCTTTAAAAACGTGCATGGATAGGGATATGCTCCGGGGCGCACGGTGATGTCGATGTCTTTTTGACATCGACCTGCAGGGGTGGAGCTGCACGAGCGGGTGCAGTGAGCAAATGAGAGGTACTTGAATCAAGGCGACCCTGACGATGCCACGGCGCTCTCTCGGAATCGTCCGTCATTACTATCCGATGCACCCTTCGCGCCGCGCGGTGCAGGTACCTTCTTCCCAAAACGCATTCAAGGTTTGTGTGTTCCAATTGTCACTTTATGAGGAGAAGTCCATGTATAGGCTCGACCCTTGGGACAGACGACCCGCAGTAGTGCACGCATGGTTATTTCATCTCATCATCGCGATAACCAGGCGCGTCCGACATGAGTCAGCCATTTCGAAATGGAAAGCGGGATGTATCAGTGAGTCACGCAAACTTTCTGTCGCATGCGCAAAGGCGCAAAGCTTCAAGGCTATAAATTGGGGTGCAGGCACGTAGACAAGACCCCAGCTTCTGTTCTCTTATCACTCCCACTGCGTACGTTGACTCTAAGCAGACGGCTCGTCCGGTGCTGACCCCTCCCTCCTGTTGCAGTCACCAAGGCATTTCAAAGCTCCATTCACTGCCATTTCCTATCATTCGTGTTGAGATGCAATCGCACTTGGTAGGACCCGTCGCCTTGTGGCGTCCGAACCATTGCTGACCACCGCTGTAGAAACAAACCACCTCCACCCCCAAACAGAAAGAGGTGTACGGTGGCAGAAGCGAACAGAACGTTGAAACTGTCTACACAACCACTAGCAGCTCATCTTCTCAAGGCCAGGGGACGCGCAGACACGGTGCATAGCTGGCGTGCGAGTTTGAGTGCGAGGAAAAGCAGGCTTTACTTTGTACAATAATGCGAAAGGTTGTACCTGACGACGCGTGAATAATGTATGATATTACTGGATAACAGCCTTCAATTTATCATGTTTTAAGATATCCTTTACTCGAGATGCATGTAATGCCTCCCCCGCAGCATACCTGAGAGCAGAAAGGATGTCAGACTACCATGGCGCTAAGTCTGGTATCAAATCATTATCTTATCGGTGTATCGGGTGACAGTCGCCTCCGTGTTCGCCGTTGCACAAATGCATAAAAGTGCATATGATCGCGCTGGGTGAGACACGTCGAGTCGTGCGCGAACCATGTACACGGGTGCGAATGGACAAAAAAAAGGCACAATGACCAAGCAACCATGATATTAATGGACCGCTTATGACGTCCGTCGACCTGGCCAAGCGTGCCTTGAATTTTATTCTGAGAATCTTAATTGAATTTGATTCACCCTCTGCCCAACCAACTTAGGTAGGTGATCTCATACGAATGTGAACAGGAAACGGATGCGTGAACGGGATTCGGACCTTGCGGTCTCTGCAAAAAGCGTGGCAGATAGGAACTTGAACGAAGCTTTATATTTTGGGGTGAGGGGGGAAGGCTTAAACTGGTTTAGAGGGCAATATAGATACTGAACTGAACTTTGTCGAGGGTTGGCATTACGAAAGGGCCGCAGCCACGGTGGGGCGATTGGGCATGCGATAGGCCGAAGTCAAAATATGCTGCGATTTCAGGCGAGGTGGCGTAATGACCGTAAGGGGACATGCCGGAGGAGTCTCAGGATGGTGTAGTGGTATTGGTCGATTCCGTGGTCGTGTGGGCAGGTATTTGCTCTTCCGATGCACCTTCACCGGCTTCTACGATACCGTTGTCAGCACGGACAAGGTACGGTGTAGCGCGCCCGCTGCCTTCCCAGCCTGGAACGGGAACACGGTTGGTGTACTCGACGCGCTGGAAGAATTGAGGTGACAAGAAACCACTTGCATCGCCCTCGGTCAGAACGACGCCATTCTCGGACAGGTGAAACGGTATTCCTGCGTCGAGGGCTTTCTGGACGTCGATGAAAATGAGAATCTGGGCGGTAGCACGCATACCTGTATTGTTCTCGGTGAGGGGGTGTCTCATGATGGAGGAAGTAGATGGCAGGACGTACCGCTGATGACGCCGCTTCCCGGGATACCCTGTGCGAGGTGTATGTGGTTGCGGGTCATCTTGGACAGCCCCTGAGTAGCTGAAAAAAAGGGTGTGGGGGGTAGGACTCATGGACGTAATGCTAGATTCCTACCGATTAACTCCCATGCTCGACGGGTCGTGCCATGTACTGCCATGGGAATATCAGCAGCAGACAGGATAGGTCGCATGTCCAACTTCACATCCTGGACAACGAAGCGGAGATCAGGAACGGGGAAGGCGCAGCACACGCTGAACACGCGAACATGCCTTCATCGAATGGCCTTGATTTGCCCTGATCCACCATACGTCTGGCACATGCGAGCTGGCAGGCAGTTGAGGCTCAAACATCAGGTGAAACCGGCCTTTTTGGTCTTTGTTCACGATATCTTGTAGCTGCAGGAAGGTAACATCTTTGAACATCGCATTGGCGAGCTGACGGACTGATTACAACTCGGCGAAGAGATACACGTTATATTCGGTCTTTCTCACCACGTCGGATACGCGTGCGTAGCCATCGGGGCGTATCTGCAGACCTGCAGTCTTCGCCCCGTGACGCAGCAGCCATGATAGACTCTTTGACAGGCGTACTTGGGGAGAGTCGCGGGGATGGCCTCGTTGTTTAAGGGATGGCCCTCGCTTCCTGGTCTCCGTCTCTGGCATGTCGAGAAAGCGGAATCTGTGTTTGTATGGGATACGTCTGTGTAGTTCAGCTGCGAGTATTGCTGGATTGCTGTAGCGACGTTGAAGGGCAGCCAACATTGCAGACCAGATGGTCGATGGAAACGCCCAAAGGCTGAGCAAAATGAGAACAATAATAATACAGAGCCCTCAAATTCTTATCCACCTTTCTTTCCGTATGCCTTCCTCCCGTTCGCTGACGTCCATCCGCACCCAATGTCCTCCCCAAAGCCTCCATCACGCCTGACGAACTGGAGAGATTACCTGCCCAACCGCGACATCAAGGCCGTGCTTAGCGCACGTGTCAGAGCGCTCAGGCCAAGTGAGCATGGGATGGGAGGGGGCGACACGTTGCACAACCTGAGTCAATGGGCAGGCCAGAAGATACGCAGAAATGTGCCAGATTCTCCTACTGTCAACCAGGTCGACTTGTTCCCCGGCTGGGCCACCAGGCGCCCTCTTATATCAGCTCGGAAGGAATACCAACGTAAGTTCTTCAGGTGTGCGCTCTCGGTTGGTGCTTCACTCGCTGCTTGTAGGAGCATTCGACCTCCATGTGCATATCTCTGGAATTGCCACCTCTCGACGTACACCTGAATTTTTGACTCGTTCCCAGCGCACATTCCTCAGACTTGCCAAGAGTACGTGTCTGATCTTGGCGTGACACAAGTTGCACTGATAGCATCGCTTGCGGCAGCATTTGCAGCGCTCCCTAAAGTACAACCTATCCCTATAAACCCATCATTGGACTCCGACGAGATTCGTGGACTGCGGCTGCCGCCTCGACCATACGAGATACCTGATGACTATGATGTCGAAGACCTCGACCGCCAATTCAGAGGGATCGTTAATGAAACTAATATGCAGATCTCTGACTCGACCCAATTTTGTGTCCAACAGCCAACGGGAGAGATGCAAGTGCCCGCTTCGTTGCAGCGGTTGCATGAAAACCTGGAGTCCCGTTTACGCCCATTCTGGTCTTCTGCACTTGCCTCGCGGACGGTGCAGGTGTCCATACTCCTACACCCGCCGTGTCTTGATGCGGATCAACACGCCCCTTCTTTCCAACCTATCATAACGAGCAACTTCTGCACTGGATCTGATGGGTTCTTTTCCGGAATCGTCACAATTCATTGGGACGACATATGCACACACCCCGTTGGGTCTCGTATCGCCTTTGACGAGACTTATCTTGAGCACGAGCTTGAGGTCCAGGCTCAGGTTCTCGAGCCTGACGACTCGCATGTAACCAGCCCTCCACGAACAACACGGATCCCAATCACACAGTCTACGGTGCGGGTTATATCGGATGTCGATGACACCGTGAAATTGGCGCGGGTTCTCGACGGTGCTCGAGCGGTGTTCCACAATGTCTTTGTAAAAGACCTCGAAGAAGCCGTCATTCCTGCAATGGCAAAATGGTATAGGGTACTGTGGGGAAGTGGGGCTCGCTTCCATTATGTAGTAAGTTACCGTGTAATGTCTATGACAGGTCGACATTGACATAAGGCTGTTTCAGTCGAACTCTCCTTACGAGCTTCTTCCGGTGATCCAACAATTCCTTAACATATCTGGGCTTCCTCCGGGCTCGATCCGATTACGCTCATATACAGGGAAGTCGTTGTTCAACGGCATTCTCTCGGCACCGGCGACCAGAAAACGGGCCAACGTCATTGAAGTGCTTGATCACTTTCTGGAATCAAGGTTCATTCTCGTGGGGGACTCGGGAGAACAGGATATGGAATTGTATGCGCAGCTGGCTGCTGATCGCCCAGATCAGATCGCCGGCGTGTTCATCAGGGACGTCACCGCTGTGGGACTGGATGATCCCACAGGAACGAGAACCGAGGCTCTCTCCAGTCTGCCGATGTCTCTCAGGAAAGGCAGTGGTGGACCAGAATTGGGGATGGGCTCCTCGTCGCACCCAGTCCCAAAACGCGCCATGACAATTGGATACCCTCTATCAGTCTCGTTACCACCACAGCGGCCGCCACGGAAAATAACCTTTGCGCCGTCGTCCTGCCCACTATTGTCAACGTTCCCTCCTCAAAACATCGAGGCTTCCCGTGAGTCCCTTGAATCATCAAGTTCGAGCGCATCGCTCTCTGCCGATTTCACGGCACCTATCTCGTTCCAGCCTAACAGGCGTGGCACACTGCCTATCACTGAGGGAGAGAAGAAGCGGTGGGAGTTGCAGAGCAGGGTGTATAGGGCACGGTTGATGATACCTGGACATATCCCATTTAGAGTGTTTGAAGACCCAATGGAGTGCGTGGAGGCAGAGGTGATCGTGAAGCGGTTTGTTGAGATATACCCGGGCCAGTCCCAGTGACGAGAATGATATATATATGATAGACCACTGTACTCATCCTCTATACCATGCTTAATCTATTACCATCTCGAAGCTTGAAGCTACCATGCATGATCACCTGCGACTCACCCAAAAGAAGAGACCGGCTTCCAAAGCCAGGGCAATCACCAGCGAAGATCGATAATTACCACTTTGATGGAACACATTCCATTCCATGTACTTACTGCTATCCAGCGCCCTACATAAGATATTACGACCCCACGGGCGTGGAAGCCGTAGAATCGATCTCGACCATCTCACCCTGTCCAGATGAGCTCAACACGTTCGATACGCGCTCAGAAAATATCGATAGTTGCTGCCTGTGCATTTACATGAACACAAGGAAAACGGGAAGGAAAAACACACCGACTTCTTGTGCTCACGCAGCCGTTCCAGCATGTCGATCAGCGCCTTCTGCTCTTCTGCATTCAGCTCTCCGCCCGGCAGATGCGCAGCATATTCCTTTGCCTGCGAGAGCGTGTTCTTGTAGTCATTGGTCTGCAATCCGATGGGGACATTAGAGGCGTGCGGAAGAGGTGATCCGGGTCATACGGCCTGCAGAAGGGCTTGCTTTGCTTGGGGTGTAGCTGTGCTGCCCGACCGCTGGGTGTGTTCGAGGACAGCAAGGAGCCTTGGGATAATTTGCTCAAAGAGAGACTCGGGCAGAGTTGTCGTTGGCTCTGCGGTTTGCATCGAACTGTGAGATCATTATGTAAGCAGTCCAGGAAGATGGCTTCGGAGTCTGAACGAGTTTTCTCTGTGTTTCGCAGAAATGCAGCCCTTTGGCCAGTATCCGTCTCATGCACCTCCGCCTCCTCCCCCGCCTGCCTTCCAATACAATCTACCACCCCAACCCCCGCCCCCGCCTCCTCCACAGCAACAGTTCCTTAACCCATCGCTGAGACCACAACCCACTGGCATTCTCCCACAGCCCACTGGCTTCGCATGGCGACCACCCGTACCGCTTCTTCCCCAGGCGACTGGTTTCGTCGACCCGCGTCTTCAAATGATGTCAAACACATTTATGCCCGTTAACATGTCTGGTCCCCATGTCCCTGCGGTTCCCCAGCTCCCACCGCCTCCGCAGCAGCAGCTCGGTGGGCTCTCCCTGCAACAGTCCTTCCAGCAACACAATCAGGAGCTCGGCAGAGGTACAGCACCAAGGGTACCGTGGGCACTCTCGAAGGCAGAGAAGAAGAGCTACGATCAGATCTTCAGAGCTTGGGATGCTCAAGGGACCGGATTCATTAGCGGACAAAATGCATTAGGTGTCTTTGGTCAAAGTGGACTTGATAGAAACGATCTTGCCAAGATTTGGTGAGCATGATGTGGGTTTGCGGGTGGCCAAGACACTCAATGACGATCAGGTCACTTGCTGATACCGATAACCGGGGCAAGCTCAATCTTGCAGAGTTTCATGTCGCAATGGGACTCATTTATCGCAGTGAGTCGCTCGTCCAATCTTATCAATCCGTTATTCACCATCTGGCAAGGACTCAATGGCTCAGAAATCCCTGAAGAACTCCCTGCAGAGCTCGTACCACCGTCATCAAGAGATTTGGACACATCTGTTAACTTCCTGAAAGATATCCTCAAGAACGACAACCGCGCACGTTCGCCTTCTGCACTCGACATGCCTGTCTCACGACTCAAGGAACGCTCATTCACATCGCCGTCAGCTACGCTGACACAACAAGGTGGGCGACAAGACGCGACAGTATACAAACACGAAGACATAGAGCCACCAGGTGGGTTCTACCAACCCCGCAGCCGTCACGTCGATCGCAGCACCGTCCGATCTCGTGCAGACGACGCCGCTCCGGCTTCATCAGACATCGCCTCGATGAAACGCCAACTCTTCAATGCCCAAAAATTGCTCGACGACTCGCTCTCATCAGAGCGCGATTCAGATCAGCTCGATCAGGAAATCGAAGATTTGCACTACCGTATCGCTAACCTGCAGGACGAGCTCGAAGACGTCTCGCGTGGACCGCGGACACTAGCCAAGGATGAAAGAAGGCGGAGGCTTCAAAGGGATTTGATGAAGCTAGAGCACGAGGAACTACCTGAGCTTGAGCGTAAGGTCAAGGATCGCGAGGCGAGGAGGGAGAGAGAGAAGAGAGGATGGGCGCGAGACAGGGATAGGAGGAACGACCGATTTGGACGGTTCGCAGGAGATGATAGCGACTATGAACGTGAACGCCAGCGCGAGCATGATAGGGAGTGGTCGTACAGGGACGACGACAGGGATCGAGATCGCGATCGTGCAAGAGAAAGGTCCTACAGAGATGACGACAGGGATCGTGATCGCGGCCTAGGTTCGTCCTCTGCGGCTCGTTCTCCACCCCCTGCTCCGTCTCCCGCTCCCCCGTCTACTACACGCGTCAGTGCACCCCCTTCAGCAGTATCCCCCACTATCGCCCCTGGCACATCCCGTTCGCCAGCTCCCCAGCTCAAATCCATGTCCGCAGAAGAACGCCAGGCATACATTCGCGCAGAAGCCAAACGACGACTCGAAGCGCGTATGCAGGCGCTGGGTGTATCCTCACCAGTATCCGCGGTCAGTGGTACATCTACTGCCCAATCACCTACAGGGTCGGGGCTGGATACAGCTGTCGAGGACAGACTTGCTCAGGAGAAACGAGAAGCAGAGGACAAGGCACGCGAAGCGGAGAAGCAGGCAGCGGAGAGAGAGCGGCTGAGGAAGGAGAAGTTGGATGCTGAGAGGGCGATTAAAGACGGGAGGGGTGGTGTGCTCACACCTACGCCTACAAGTACGGCACCTGCGCCATCACCTGGGCCCGTACCGAGCCCGACGTCGGTCCCGACACCCAGGCCTGCTCCCACGCCCACTGCACCTTTGGCAAAGGCTGCGCCGCCCCCGCCGAAGTCTCGTGCGGCTGCACCACCACCACCACTGAGAAAGGGCAGTGCGCCGCGCGGGTCTGGACCTGCTGCACCTGCACCTGCACCTGCACCCGCGCCAGCGCCAGTCCCAGCCCCCGTTCTCGCACCTTCCCCAGTGCCCGCGCCTCCCCCAGCTCCAGCCCTAACCGAACCGGAAGAAGACGCCGAGGAGGTAGCCATCCGTGCACGCGTCGCAGCACTTCGCAAGAAACGTGAAGAGCGTGCTGCCCTTTTGCGTAGTCTCGAGGAAGAGGAAGAAGAGACACGACGCGCTGAAGAGTCGTATCAGCAACGCAGGAACCAGTTCTTGGCTGCTAAGAGTCCTGCTGCGAGTCCTGTGTCGACAGCGGGGAGCTCGCCGGTGCCCACTACCTCACCTGTACCTTCTGTACGTGTACCGCCGGTTGCTCCGACGTCCCCCGTGCCGCCCGTTGTCTCTATTCCCCCTGTGCCACCCGTCGCCCCTACGCCCCCTGTGCTTACATCTGGCCCGCCCGTGCTGGCCGCTGAGGAAGAGGTGCAGGAGCGAGCATCACCGACCCCACCCCCGCCCCCGCCTGCTCCACCTGCACCAGCGGCTTCTGCAGAGAAGCCGCGCAATAACCCGTTCAGCCGTCTTATAAGGGATGGAGGTGCAACCGGGACCGCTCCCCCATCTGCAGCTGCTCCAACCACATCTAACAACACGACCAGCAATCCCTTCTTCCGTTCACAGACCGCCCCTCCCCCAATCGCGTCTGCGCCCGCGCAACCCGCAAGCCCCGGGATACCCCCACCTGTCAAGACAGCATACCACACTGTCCCATCGGGCAGCGACGATGACTGGGACGATGTTGTCGAGAAAGAGGACGACGACAGCAGTGACGAAGAGATTGCTACCCGTAACACGCGCGTCGGGTTGGCACAGCAGCTGTTTGGGGGGCTGATACCTGCGCGGCCGCAGTCTGCGGGCCCAGTTGTACAGGGTAGCAGTTCGACACCGGGCGTGCCACCTGTTCCTGCTGCACCCCCTGCGCCACCTGCGCCTGCTGCACCCCCAGTTCCTGTCGCACCACCTACGCCACCAGCCTCAGCGGCTGTTGCTCCTAGTGGAGACCGTGGTGCACTTTTGAGTGCCATCCAGGGTGGTGCACGCTTGCGCAAGGCGGCGACGAATGATCGCAGCGGTGCTCCGATGTCAGGAAGAGTTATCGGGGATGTAGCCCCCCCTGCGCATATCGATTCTGCACCTCGACCCGTGTCCCCGCCTCTCCCCCCAGCTGCTCCCTCAGTGCCTTCTGAAGCCATGTACTCTGCCCCAGAGTTCTCAGAGCCCGTGGAATCAAGTGAGACGTCTGGCCACCGCCCGAGGCATTCGATGGACTGGTACAACGGGCTGGCTGTTGACCACGTAACCCAGGCCCCACCAGCGCGCTTACCTGTGACTGTGGAAGAGGAGGAAGACGATTATGCTGGAGATGTTCCTGCGATTAGGGTGTCGGAGCACACTACAGAAGCTAGCGCCGATCCCATGGACGACGTCGACATGTTGACAGGTGGGTGTTTGCCACGCGTTTGTGCGAAGGATAACACTCATTCACTTGATAGAGCTTAGAGTGCGATCGTTGTACCCCTACGAAGCCCAGCGTGCAGAGGATCTGGGTGAGTGGTTTTTGCCCTCGTAATATGGGTTTGTTGTGCTGACTGGCATGTCTGGGTGAAAGGCTTCGGGGAAAATATGATAATCGTGGCGTATCCCTCGAAATCTGGTGGAGATTGGTGGTACGGTAAGATAGTCAAGGATGGTAAATCGGGTTTCTTCCCCCAGACTTATGTACAAGAAGTTGAACAAGGTGCGTACCAGTTATATATCGGTTGTATTCTTGCTCACACTTTCTTATATAGTGAAAGCCACTGCAATCTATTCCTATGAAAGTTCTAATGCCGATGAACTTTCGTTTATTGAAGGTGACAACCTTACCATTGTTGATCGGCTAGAGGTCGATTGGTGGAAAGCCGAACGTGATGGACTCGTCTACGTGATCCCTGCCGCGTACGTGAAGGTAGCAGAGGGTTAGTTGCATTTCATTAGCACAGAACAATCCCTTGAGTCTCCTTTACATTCTCGTTCATGGAGATGGATATCGACTGAAACACGTCTTTCTTTGCCTTCACATTTGCCATAACGGAACCTAATCCTACTCTTCGAAAAAAAAAAAATACCAATTTCCAAAAAAATTGCGCGTCCGTAATGACATATCGGACCGCGGCGTTGATTGGGGCGATTAATACGTACAGTTCAAGTCAGCATCAGTGGCGAACAGTTTGATTTGCAAGCGAACGACAATGGAAAGCGGGTTGACAGTGACCGTGAGATGTTGAACTGTGATGTTTATGGCACTCCACACAGCTCGCCCGCTAGGCTGCACAAATTTCTTCGACCTCCAGAGCTAGCTGGTATCGACGATGACGACGACGACGACGATTACTACTCGTTAGATAACGACGACGGATCCGAGGCTTCCGACCCAGACGCAATCGGGACATTTGCGGATGAGGTCATGGAAGAGATGGAACGGCGACGTGTGTTTGAAGCCGCTGGTGCCATCGTCAGTGACTCCAAGCGCGACGAATACTGCATGGATGGTTCGCCTGGTAGGCTGGGTGGAAGGAGGAGAGCTAGGAGACCGTCGACAGGGGCTACCTCCTCTCCGAAGAGGCCTCTCGACGTTTCCCTCCCACAGACGTCACCCGACCACCATATCCACAAAGATCTCCCACCTGTGCCCACAATCGACCGCTCACAGCACTCACATTCATCCAGTGCCCACCTGACTGATAACAGCCTCCTACTTACGTCGGAGATGTCCGGTACGCGCCGCCGGCCCAAGCCCCTCGAGAACGTTTCGGACACCAACGCAACTTCGCGCGTCGACGATGCCTTTGAACGGTACGAGACGTTTAAGAAGATGCACGGGATGTCTTCGCTGGCTGCGAATAGGATGTCAGCGTCGTCGTTCGATACGTCCTCCCTGACGATGTCGTCCCCGCCGCGCTCGCCTGCAGTGTCATTGACGCCCTCGCAGCGTGATCGAGAGCAGGACCGAACTGGGGAGAACCGTACGTCCAATTTCTTGAGTTTTCTTGGCCGACATACACGCCCTGGCACGCCGGATATCGACCGCGAGCGCAAGATTCCGATTATCTCTGGGCCGATTCATGGGCCGTCTTCGAGTGTCTGTGGGGCGGGTGTTGGAGCAGTTCATGGGTCGACACGGGAGGGCAGTCCGGCGTTTGGGACGTCGTGGGCAAGTCTGCTTGATCGGACTGCGCTTGAAGAGATACCGAAGGTGGAGAGGAAACGACAGGAGGCGATATTTGAGCTCATCTCCACGGAGGCAGACTATGTGAGAGATTTGCAGCTTATCGTGGAGGTGTGTATACTTTCCTTGAGGAACTCCTATCTCTTCGGTGGTGGTTGACGGCGAACCGTACCCAGCACTTTTACTCTCGTCTGATGGACACGCTAAGGGAGGAATCGACGTCTGTCATTTTTGCAAATATCGAAGATATCCTACTCACGAACACGGTGAGCAAGATTGTCCATTATACGTTGATGGCTGATCACCGCTCCTAGGCGTTTCTCTCCTCTCTGGAGGAGCGACAACGCGACTGCAGACTATACATCGACCACATCGGCGATTTGCTAGCCACCCACATGCCTAATATGCGCGTATATCTGGTATGTGGTTTGGTACGTGGCTGAGGTGCGTTCGCTGACCGCAACGGTAGGAATACTGTACGAACCAGTCTAATGCTGGAAAAGTCCTGCAGTCGATGAGGGACAGCAATCAGGAACTGGCTGCACAGCTACAGGTTAGTTTGGGTGGTAGGGCTCTTACTTCGTTGTTGTATTGATGCTGCATAGCGACTCCGTGAAGACCCAGCTGCACGGAATCTGGATTTATCGAGTTATCTTTTAGTACCAAGTATGTCTCTCACCGCGATCTCTGTGCTACATTGACACGTCATTTATCAGTGCAGCGCCTCACACGGTACCCCTTGCTCATCCGACAGGTCATGCAGTTCACTGACCCCCCAACTCCAATACGGGAATCATTCTCAACACCGCCGCCGACCCCGCCTCCCCAGCTAACGCTTTCCTTACCATCGGAGCATGCAGAACGAGAGTTGATCGCAAATGCGCTGGCGTGTGCGGAACGAATATTGGATGATGTGAATGAGACGATCCGCGAGCAGGAAAGTCGGGCAAGGCTGGGTGAGGTGAGCAAGGAGCTGCGGATAGGGAATGTGTAAGTTGCTTCGGCCTTATGTTCATCCCATTCTGATTCTGTACTGCTAATACATCTTTTTGTCTCTACGTCGTTTAGCCGTCTGGATCTTACACTGCCGACACACCATCTTGGGCCCCGGAAGCTTCTGAAGGAGGGCGTCCTCACGAAGGCGAAGAGTGGACGAAAACTGCGTGTGCTATTGTGCAGCGATATCCTTGTACTTCTCGACGAGAGCGGGATGGGACTATATCGCGTGGTGAGTCTGCCCTCTTTGTTATGCATCCGCTTTGTTGATCGATATTTTATTTTTGCACGTAGCCCCTGCCAGTGCACGAACTAGAGATCCATCCTTCTCGGGGCCGCTCTCGAGACAATGACACATTTGTCCGGATCCATCGTGCATACCCACGGGGCGGGGAAACACTCGTACTGCGTGCGCCAAGCGTGCGTGAGGCGCGTGCTTGGACCGAGTCGATTGTGCAAGCTTCAGCAAAAGCAAAAGAGGGGATCAAGGCCGCTGTGGGCGCACCTGGGGGCGTCGAGATTGGCGTCGGCGTTGGCATGGGACACGTCGGTGGCGTTACGCGCGGAAGCGTTGATGTTAATGGACGATCATCAGAGTGATGCCTGGTGCGTGGTGCCATGACTGTTATACCACATTGGATGGACAGCGACGTAGAAGGGAACGTTATAGGATATTAATGATTGGTACAATGCTTTCTTCTTCCTTGCTGATCTGTTTTCTTGATAGACTTGCTAGGTAGAAATCAGGGGTTCAAGCTGGCTCTTATGTATTTATGTAAGGACACTTTGCTCTTCTTAGGTAGTGTTATACAATGATTGATACAACAGTGTACCGTATTTATGGTGTCTCTAGGGTATCCATCCATAGTCGATCACGAGCATTCCTCCCCTATATCCGCTACCAATATCTTGATTGCATCCCGCCGCTCGCGCACAAGGCGAATCAGTGTGTCTATGCCCAGTAACACGCCAGTGTCAGGTCCCTGTCCAGGAACAAACCGGGTGTGCGCAAAGTCGATAAGAGAAAGAGTAACGAGGCGAGGAGGCTGGTTCTCCTCATCACTGTCAGTATCAACGTTATTTGAAGCGGTGTCAAATACAACCTGGCCACTTTCGACCACTTCTACCTCGATCTCCTCGTCGTCGTCCTCATCAAGTTCCCTGTCTTCACCCGGACCTATGCCTACACCGTAGCGCGAAGATGCGGACTCCTGCAGAGCACGCGCAGCCTCCTCTGCGCGCGCCCAGTCTCCCTCGTACAAAATGAGTGCGCTGCCGCCCACGATGCGCACCTCCGCCTCGGCGAGTCCATTCCGGAGGCGCTCTAGACCGGCGAGGATATGTGTAAGAAGCACAAGCAAGGTGGCGGGCTGAAGTCCCAGTTGGACAGCGGCTGGAGAAATTGTGGAGTCTGATGTGGATGACAGTGGAGCAGAGGACACGGCGGAAGCAGAGAGATGGACGGGGAAGAAACGTGCGATTCCCTCTGAAAGCTGCTCTGGCTTTATCGATTTGCCGTATGCCTTTGGTGTGACGACGGGATCAGGGTGATCGTTTGCGTATACCTAACGTGTTTATGAATATAACGCACTCGATACAGAGATATATAGCTTACTTGAAAGCCCGTGAGTCGTACCCCGGTTGTGAGACTTGTCGTCCTCTCTGCGGTGCGGATCATACGTTCTTTTTTCTCGGGCGAAGCACCTTCCTCGTGAAGTATTGTTCCTAGCTTGACATCGAGGATGCATGGCTTGATGAATCCATGCCCGAGGTTTTCGAGCACAAGCGTTTGCAGCGGGGTACTTGTCCCGCTCGCAGGCACGATCTTGGGCGGGGCATTACTACCTGCCGGTGCTGATCCCCCATCGAAATACCCAGGGTCCTCAAGACGCCCCTCGAGGGTGAGCAGGCCGATAAACCTGGGGATCCATGGGAGAAGCACGCTCAGCCCTGATGTGGTGACCGTTGACGCGTCGACGGCTGGGTCGGTGCCGTCCCGAACGAGTTGATAGAATGCAACCTCCCCTGGCAGTGCCGGCTTGAGGAGCAACGAGCCATCCTCTGTGGTCTGCACGCCAGTATGGCCACCGACCTGAGCAGCGAGAGCAGTCGTGGGAGGAAGTGTACGCGAGCGATGTGGACGAGGGGGAGTGCCAGTTGCGGGCGAAGAGTCGGATGCGCCTTGGATGGGTTCCATCGTGTCTGCAATCGAGCCTCACCCAAGGCGATGTGAGATCAGGCTGTTGACAACCACGTGCGCCAGCCGCCAATGCCAAGTTCTAGCAGCGAAGTTTGGGACAATCCCACAGTCGTTCTATGAACCCGTCGTGCTCAAATCTCTAGCACTATGGTAATTTTGTATGCCCCCCGAGAGTCATTCGAAGATCGCCTCGGCACATTCCTGAATCGCAGCACCTTCGTCCCTATCCCGGCTCTCGCTCACTCTTCGAAGCCTGGTCGATGGGATCCACCAGTGGGGGAAAATGGCCATCCACTTGGCGGTGTGTCCACGCGTTGGTACTCAAACGGACCTCCACAATTGCGTCAAGTTATCTCAGCTACCAAGACCCGGAGCCGCATCGCAGCGCCACGTTCGAAATTGACGATAGCGCACGTTTCACTTGCTGCGACGCGTACCCAATGAACTTCACAGAAAACACGCTCACGCTGACCAGGACCGATTCCCTTTGCATCAAAGTCCATGCTGATAGTCTAACTACTTGTCGCCTTGTATTGGGCTTTGGACAATCTTTTGGCAAGGACTGGATACACGTCATTTCTGATGAATCTAACACAATTCCGCGACCTTCATGGCAGGACTATACCAAGCATAAATCATCGGCCAGAGCACGCACAACAGATGAATAGGGCGCGTTCTGTGTTGAACAGGTCTGCATTTTGCAGACCCATCTCCCTCGCACAACCACTGGGATCCTTCAGATCTCGTCCGTCATGTGAAAGAGCTCAAGGATGTGAGGAGTTAAGCTTGAGGTATTTCATGCCCGGTGTTAGTGACGTATCAGGTGAATGCACGCCCTCTGATGTTGATGTCGGTAGATTTTTTGCACGTCTCATTGGCACTGATATTACTATTTGTTTAGGGAATAGACGATCCCGGCTGGCGGGGTCTCATGATACTCGATTGGTCGAAGAAGTCCCGTAGCTACGAAATAGTCGGGGTGCCCAGTAGTTTTTCGGCCGCACCCGATGGTATCAAAGTGAGCACCCATGCCTTTCATGCAGTGTTTGAGCCTTACGAGGACAGCTAGGGGACTATGGTCACTTTACGGACTCCAAGGAATTCTGCTGCGAAGGAAACCTTTTTACTGACCTCGAGATGCTTCCTTTAATGGCGGACATCACCTCAAGGTAGCACGAAATACCTTCAGTGGATGATGTGATGGCGTTACTCATTTCATTTCATACACGTAGTACAAATAATGCAGCCCTCTGTACATTGCACTACATGCATGATAGTATCTTTAGCCCGAGTTTCGAAACACTTTATACGTAGATGTCGTTGACTCTCAGGTTGGTGTCGAAACCCACTGACCAAACAGCGAGTTTGATAAATGTTGTAAACAGTAAATCCTTTGATCATAAACATACTTTTAATTGACCTTCATGCCCAGAAATCTTCTGTGATGCCCCACTCAACCCGACCGACTACTTCTGACAGCTTTGCTATCTCCGACGCCGTGATGCCATAACAGGTGTGAAGGAACAGTCTCTGGAGCACACTCCCTGCCTCCATACGGCTGGCCAGTGCATCATACAGACACTGAAAGCACCCTGTGTCACGTTCATGGCTCTCCTCACCCCTGCATTTGCGTTGCAAGCTGATCTCAATTTCCTTGAATCCGATATCGGTCAAGGCAGGGGCAAATATTACACCGTCACGGGGTTGGAGTGCATGGGTGAGCATATTGGCACAGCCATATCCCACCTTGATAATCTGTAACTCCGGTGCATCCGAAAATACCTCCGTCCATATATTTTGGTCGTCGAAGGGGCCTTCTATGTCACTGTACAGGGTGACCGCGTTCAGGTGCCTTAGGGGAAGAGCACGGAGCAATGGGATCATTCTACCCAAGGACACTTCCTGGTTCATTCGATTGAATATAATTTGGAGCGCGAAGTGAGAATCTTGTTCTTGTTCTTCCAGGGAGACGTTTTTTGTCTCGTTTGTAATTGCAAGGTTTGATATGCCGCACATGACCCCCCAGGTGGCCCCCGATTCGTTACTACGACGGAAAATCAAAGCTCGGAACATTGATTGCGGTGATGGATTAGACTGTGGCAGAGATAGATGACTGCTGAACCTGCCCTCCATGAATGGTACGAACAAAGAAATGTCCTCGGGATCGTCGCAATTGCATTCCACTCGGACAATCGTTGATCTAGGGAATTCAAGCCGGGCCAACAGAGTCGTCACCCAGGGGATTGGATCAGTTAGAGTGAGCTTCTCTAGTTGACAAATTGAGACCTTGGTAGTATTCTCGGTGTTGATAAACCAATTTGCGAAGGGAATGTACGCCAGTGGAAGTATGTACTTCAAACAAAGCTGACGAAGGAGAGGCAATTGACTGAGGAGGAGTAGAAGACCATCCCAGCACTCCCTGACGTCGCTTAGGACGAAAGACAAACTGAGTTCCGTAAGCCCGTTGAATACGGGAGTCTGGAGATGACCAATTTACATCACATAGCTCCAGGTGGAGCTTTCGAAGACTCACTCCAGGAAGCATGTCTTTGCATATTATGAAATGATCTTCACCGTCTCGATCTTCTTCGTCTTCATATGTAGCGAGGTGAAGGGACCGCAGTAATGGTGCGGCTGCAGTTAGTCTAGCATGAATCATACTGAGGACATCTTTAAAACAGCCGCAATTAATCCAAAGGTCCTGGATGCGCTCCATATGGCCCAGTGCTTTCTCCAGACAACAGATTTGCCACGGGGTTGGTTTCAAACAATAGAGATCAAGATAAATGATCAGAGGGGCAGTTTTTGACCTTCTGAGCAACTCATCCATCCACTTCGATGACACAAAAAAGAATTGTGTCCAGAGGTTGGCGCAGTTTAGTGCGACACTGCGCCAGTACCGGCAGACGTAAGAAACGTTAACCCAAGGGGGAACCGTGCTCATTGTGTAAGTTAAGAGATGGTCGTATTGTTGCATGTAGTCGAGAAAAATCGCAGCCAATAATTCTGGTGGCAGGCGGCATGGGATGGGGTGTTCCGGAGATAGGGAAGGAACAATTCTTGTGACCTCGTCAATGACGCTTGTGGCCTGTTCGCTGCAAGCCTCTCTGCTGGTGACGCTGATGTCGTTGAAGTTTGGGAAATCTGTGACCCTCGATAGATCAGAGGCCATTTCTTTCAGTTTGTCACGGCTGTAAACATATCAGATTCGGGAGTGGGTGACAAGTTTGTGGAGGTGCACTCACCGATTGAAGACCCCGGAGTCTAATCTTCGTCAGCCTGGTTACAGATAGGCTGTACCTACTTGTTTGCACACCGTGATCTGCGAAACTAAAGGAGCGAGCAGTTACAGTTAGTATTACTCCCCGTTGGAAGGACATGTTTAGAAGACACCTTTTGCGCTCGCTTAGACGCTTGGGGGCCAATGAGAGCTCCGTCAAGTACAAGAGACTTCCCGCTTGTTGCGTGTTCAGATGGCCTGAAGCGCTGACAGATGACCAGAAGCAAGCTGCTATCGACAGGAATGAAATGAACTTGATATTTGGGCCGACTACAGTGTTGGACACATAAACACAGCACCTCTCGGCAGGGTTGGATTTGGCTCTCAGATGCTTCGAATTAGAATTTTGATAGGAAATATGGGTCTAATTAGCGTAAATCTTAGTCTCGCTCCCAGCCGTTGTGGGGACTTCCGGCGGGGTTTAAAAAATGAGAACAGGATCGTCCCCACAACGTCTGGTGCAGTTCGTCCGACGAACCCCCCATGCGTAACATGTCACACTGTGACACAGGAACATCATGACGA
>Ga0307516_10000372_pt1 | contig 58786 bp, 78 predicted proteins | sample 19_EM_MG_FD_203310 | JGI IMG/M metagenome (GOLD analysis project Ga0307516, IMG submission 203310) | Populus trichocarpa ectomycorrhiza microbial communities from riparian zone in the Pacific Northwest, United States - 19_EM | ecosystem: Host-associated > Plants > Roots > Unclassified | place...
GGGCGATTTGGGAGGGGTGCAATATGTTGTAACACTACCTTTTTTTGGTGCATTGATTCGATGGCGGGAACTGGCTGGGGATTGATTGGTTCGGATTCTGGGGAGTGGGGGCGTGGCGTACTTGCTTTTTACACAACCATAACGACTTGAAGACATCGCATGCCTAAGTGTATGTAGACACCATATGCTCCGACCGAACGTGACTGCTGTGAGGGGTTGGGGCCTTGTTTGATGCGGGAGAGCGGGAACGCTATGGCCTCGTTCCTTGTTTCTCGTTTCCATGTTTCGGCCCACGGCCCACGGCTCGGCCAGCCAGCCCAACGGATCACAAAACTTTCAATCCACCTTTTTTCTTTTCTTTTTCCTCTTCTTTTTTTCTCTTTCTTACTTACCCGTGATTTATTTATTTAGGTATTTATTTATTTTTATTTTTTTGTTTTTCTCCCTATCCCGCTCAGGATGGAGGGATATCTCTAGAACGGGCTTGTTTCGGTAAATATTTGCCCGCCCATTTCCGATCTACATACGTACCTATGTAGAGTATCCACCTACCTACCTACTCCCCACCTGCCTACTTACCTACTCTAGATGGAGGTAAAATGTTTGCCCGCCGCAGGTGTGTACTGGCTGGCCACACCCATACCGCCTACTCCTCCTCCTCCTCCTCCTCCTCCTTTTTCCGACCCGACTTTCGGTGGTAAAACGAGTACACTCCTATCGTTCCTCCTGTAGAACTCGACCAACTGCGTTCCCGCGATCCAACCCAATTAGCCAATCTGCCCCCTCCAAGCTCTCCCTCCCCCTACGTTTACATCGTAAAAGAGCAAAAGAAAAGGAAAAAAAAACTCACAGCAGCAGCCGTCTTCTCGGGAGCATCCTCGTGTACAAAGTGTCCAACCTCAGGCAGGACGAGGAGCTGGTACTTCCCCTGCATCTGTCCGATCATCAACTCCTTGTCAAGCCTATCCGTGCCGGCAAGGAGCAGGAGCTTCCCGGCGGCGGAGGCGAGGAAGCGCGCCGAGAGGCCCGTGAACCAGGTTTCCCAGAACGGCTGTGTGGCGGCGAGATCGGTGCGCCACGTGTAGGTGGTGGAGTCGGCGTTGCCGGCGGCGGGGACGAGGAGCGGCGGCACCGAGATGCGCGCCGAGGTGGGGTTGCGGAGCGTGCGCGAGCGCGTGTGCCATTCGATACCGTGGCTGAGGGAAGGGAAGCTCGTGGGCCGTGAGTGTAGGTACGTCGACATGCTGGTCAGCGCATCGATCGCGGAGCCCTCCACCACGTCGATCACCGCGTAGCCCAGCAGCTTGTCCCCCAGCGCCATCGACGATGCAAGACTCACCACCACGGCGCCGCCGAGAGAGTGGCCCACCAGCACCAGCGGCGGCAGCGCGCTCCACCCCTGGTCCGAGGCGGCGAGCCGGATCACTGCCGCGAGGTCTGAGGTCAAGGTGGGCAGGGAGAGGTCGCGTTCGTCGCTTGTCCGCGTCTCGCCGTGTCCGCGGCAGTCGGGCGACAGGATGCCCGCGTTCGGGAGGAGACGCCGGATGCAGGTCGCGAGGAGCGCACTGGACAGCCCCGACGAGCCCGCGCCGTGATGGAAGACGAAGAGGGGGCCGTTGGCTAAGGGCGGGGTGAGGTAGGCGTGGTAGGAGGTCTCCGGCGAGTCGTCGGGCGTCAGATGCAGGGAGAGCGAGAAGTGGGTTTGCCACGGGATCGGCTCGAAGGCAGGTTTCTTTCTCGGGCTACCGCCGTGTCAGCCGCATCGGGAGGAAGGGGGGAGGAGGCGGTACAGTGCCGGCCGCGGAAAGAGCGGCTTGATGGTGCCCGTGCTGGACGCGCTGGACGCGGAGCTGGAATCCGACCGCAGCGGAGACGGCGGCGGGAGCGATCCTTCGTCGTGCTCCAGCTGCGGCTCTTCCTCCTCGTCGAACGCGGACAGGTCCGACAGCGGGTGTGTGGGCGGCATCGGCGGCGACTGCGGCAGATGCTGGAGTTTCGACTTGAGGAAGGACTTGCGCAGGTCGCTCATTGTGGCCGTGGCATTTTCCGGGTTGGGCATGTAGCCACTCTGCGGTGGGGCGGCTGATCAGGCGTGGCAGGTCGCCGCGGGGCGGCAGGCGGCTAGCTCCTTGGGGGTAGATAGAGCACCTCATAGAGTAGATACATGATAACCACCCACTTCATATCCACCCAACTACTGAGCTCGACGTGCGCGCTGCAAAGGGTAGCTAAGTAGCCGCGCGTCGCCGCAAGCGCAGGAATGAACGAAAGTCCCCGATGTACGAGCCACAGTTACATACATACATCGTATCTACACCGGACGAGACGTATCCAGCACATAGATAGAGCGTCAGAGATCTTGAGAGGCGACGGACTCCACAGATACTCTGCATTGTGCTTAAGTAGTCTGCACGGTAGTCCAGACGACCCGACCAACCCACCAGATTGCGCTGGGAATGCAGAGCACATAGACACATACCTAGCACCATGCCACGGCCTGGGCAGGCGGGCACCCGTGTCATGCCATCCGGCTTCCACATCTCAACCGACCCGGGCTCTCCGTCTTATCCGTCGTCCTCCCGACATCTCGCATCTCCAGCGCATGTCTTTGTTTGCGTCGCCAAGCCACCCCCCCCATCCCACCAACAGAGAGCTCCCGTCATTTCCGCTTGCGAGCGCTGTCGAACGTGGTCAGTGTCGGTCATTCCCCGCGAGCAACGTGGCTGAGACTAACATTTCAATGGCAGTGCTGTCCCGCTCTGGGCCAGTCGCAAGGGTGAGCGCACTATCTACCCATTCTGCCGGGGTCGGGGTGCTGCAAGGGACCGCGCCCGACAAGTCAAGCCCCTCCCCCGTCCAAAGCATTCCATCAGGGCACCGCCGCCCTACATACATGCTCACAGCGCTTGAAACGTGCGCGCGCGTGTGTGTGGCCGCAAACGTCGGATGGGATGGGATGGGATGGGATGGGATGGGCTGGCGGATGCTCTAAGCATAATTGCCGCACCGGTCCCGGGAATTGAAAGTACATAATGCTGAGTCCCCGCCGGACATCGTCGTCTTCTCTTCCTTACGTTTCACCCTCCTCTCTCTCTCTCTCTCTCTCTCTCTCTCTCTCTCTCTCTCTCTCTCTCTCTCTCTCTCTCTCTCTCTCTCTCTCCCCTCGGAACTCCATCCCGCCGGAAATGCCGTTCGTTCCAAACACCCCCGAAGCGCATGCCGCGATCCTCTCTCCGGCTCCCCCGACCGTCTGCCGCGGCGTCAGCAACAACGGCAGGCAGTGCAAGCGCACGCTCGTGCGCTCCTCCGCCGGCGACCCCGAGTCCGGCGTGATCACCATCGTCGGCAAGCAGCAAGCCTACTTCTGTGCGCTCCACCAGGCCCAGGCGAACGATGTGGTGCTACGGCATACCGCTTCGTTCGCTCGTAGGAGGGCGCTCGTCGGCCGAGGGAGCATGGATACGCTTATCGAGCAGGTCGAGCTGCTGGTCGGCGGGGATGATGGGGGACACGCCATAAAGACGACGGTTGTCAGCACGACGAAAAAGGTGCCCCGTGACAAGGACCCGTTCAAGCTGGTTCTCGGCGAGCACGACGAGTACGACGAGGAGGAAGTTGGTGGGGCTGCCACGCCGCTGCCGCCGAGTCCGCCCAGTGGACAACGACCGGCGGGGAAGAAGAAGAAGAAGCGGCCGAGTCTGCTGAGGAGACTGTTTTTCGGGTGCTGCTTGGGATCGGACGATGACCCCGAAGACGAGAAGAACTGGTCCGCGAGACGGAGGGAAGCGGAGCTCAGATCGGCGGCTGCAGCCGTGGTCGACGAGACTTTCCCCAAGCAGCCCGCGCGAGCGAGGAAGGCGGAGAACAAGGCGGTTGCGTTCAAAAGCGTGCCGCCCACCCCACCGCTGCCGATGATGTATCTGCCGAAACAGCCGGTCAGCGTTATAGTGAAGGATGCGCCGGTGCCGGCGGCGAAAGCACCAAAGACGAAGACAATGGCAGTGGGCATGGGCCTCAGCCCGGCGACGCCGATGGGTGACGATGCGGAGGATGTGCCAGAGATCGATGTCCAGAGCTTGACCAAAGAGCAGCAACAACGTTGGTTTCCCTTCTCTTTTCCCTGGTTATTACACGACTGACAGCCCTTCAGTCCTGAAACTCATCCCAAGCACGGTCCATCCTAAGGGTTTGAGCCGTCTCCAGCAAGAGCTGCTGAGGCCTTTCTCCGACAAAGACGAGCCGGGCTACATCTACATGTTCTGGCTGACAGACTCCCCTCTCTCCCCCTTCTCCACACCTTCCGGCTCCACTGCCGCCACCCCCTCCGCCGGAGGCCGCAACCGCACCGCCGGGGACCACCTCGTGCGCGCGGCCCTGAACGCGGCCCCAACCCCCGGCGGCACACGTCCCAAACTCCTCTTCAAGATCGGCCGTGCAGTGAACGTCCAACGCCGGCTCCACCAATGGACCAGCCAGTGCGGCTACAATCTGGCACTGATCCGTTACTACCCCCACACCTCGGCCTCCTCCCCCGGCGAAAGCCACATCGTCGCCCGCCAAGTCCCCAACTGCAATCGCATCGAGCGTTTGATCCACCTCGAGCTCTCGGCTACCCCCGGCGCGAACCCGAGGAAGAACTGCGACGCTTGCGGAAAGATGCACCAAGAGTGGTTCGAAGTCGAGGCATCCCGCGAAGGAATCCTCGCCGTCGACGAGGTGATCAAGCGGTGGATCGCATACGGCGAGCGAAGCGCCACCACCCCCAACCCCGTCGGCCCAAGTCCAAAGGCGAAGGTGCCGGTGCGCGCTAATGCGCCCGTCCGCCACAATGCCGCGCAGCCAGGCGCCAACGGAGTCAAGATGTACACCACCAAGACCCCCTCCCCGCAGACTACGCCGAAGAAGAAGGCTCCCGCAGCAGCAGTGCCAAAGACCCCGCCGAAGAAGGCCGCGCCTAGCCCCACAACCACTCCCAAAAAAGCCGCTGCTCCAAGTGCTCCACGCGCCGGCGCAAATCTGAAGGTCCCAGGAGGGGGGGCAGGACGATCTAGACAACGCAGTTCGTCCGCCTCCCCGGCCGCGGCGAACTCGAAATCTAGAAGCAGCTCGAAGAGCAGACCGAGGAGCACGTCCACGCACTCCGCCAACAGAGCTGCCCCAAGGCACAGGAGCAGGAGTACGAGCAGGAGGCGGAGGAGGGACGACGACGAGGATTTCGTGGATCGCAGTGACAGCGATGGGGAGGAGGATTACCGTCCATAGTTCCGGACTGGAGTGACAGGGGTTTGGTCTTTCTTTCTTGCAGGAGTCACGGTTGGCTTTTATTTTATTTTATTTTATCCTTTTCATTTTTTTTTTTTTCGGATAGGAATCGGGGAGCACGTGTGAATACCCAGTGTTTAAGTTACTACAATGTACGGTGTATGATAGATTTTTTTTTTCTCTCTTTCGGCCTTTATGCTCGGTATCTACACCCTGCACGATTTGTGTAAATGTGATGCACCATCAGTCCCAAATGGTCCTCACCTCACCTGCCGACCATGTCGGAGGTATACATATACCACCACTACCATTGCCGCGCGTGAGAGAAAAGAAAAGAGAAAAAAAACACGCCTTGCGGTAGGTAGGCCAGCAGTTCCAAAAACATCCAAAAAAAAAGCGCTGGCCCTGTGGAGTTGCTTCCGAGAAGTTTCGCCCGCCGTCGGGCCATAACCAATCACAGGGGGAGAGGCAGTGCAACTTCACTTCACGGGTCCGGGGCACAAGTGGAAGAGAGGAAGAAAGAAAGAAAAGCAACCGAGCAGCCCACGAACTATGTAGATAGATACAGCCTGCTTCCAGCGGGATCGGGACCTGTGGGGCGCCGAACGGACCGGTCGCGGTTGCCCGTGGACATGGGGGGGAAGGGGTGTGTGGTTGTATGTACATACATATAAATGTCCAGAATGAAGATTGATGTAAGTAAGTACGTACCTAAGCATCGTGAGACCGCGACGGTTTTTTCCCCCCCCTTTCTTTCTCATTATTGTGTAATATATCTACACTCCAACTCCTGCCCAATTGACCTCGATCGAGTCCGCAGGCGGGCACGACCGCGACTTATGGTGGGGGCTGATGCAACTCGCGCGCGGCGCCTTGTGCGAAACGATAGACGAAAATCTACATGCACATAGGTAGGTATGTGCATACCCACTATATACCCATCCGCAGACCTTCCAACCATTCCCATTGGAAGATCTGCTAGAAAGAAAGAAAAAAAAAGAAAGAAAAAGAAGAAGAAAAAAAAAATGGGGCATACATACATAGCCATTGCATCCTGCCGCCACGAAGGCACGGATTAGAGCCTGGTCTCCAATATTCATGCAGCATCACGCGGTCTGTCTTGTCCTGTCCTCCTCACGATGCATCCGAATGACACGCCATGACTGGCTCCCTACACCACACCACACCACAACACCGGGGACGGAAACAAGGGGGGGCACGCAGAACAGTTGAAACGGGTCGAAACGATTGATAAAAACAAAAAAACAAAACAAAACAAAACAAAATAATAATCGCAAGGCTAGATATGTATCTATACACACCACAACTCCCCATCACACCCTCCCCCCCCCTTTACTGCAACCTAACACTCTGCCTCGAGTGCAGCCACGCCTGTCCCGCACAGAACACCAGGAAGCCGGCGTAGACGATGACGCTGGCGAAGATGGTAGCGGCGACGGCCTTTCCGTCCGCGGGATCGTTTATGGAGCCCATCATCGTCTCGTGTCTTATCCCCCCCCACCCCAAGCCAGGCTCACCATCAGTTCTCGAGTCTCTTTTGTTGTCGCGAGGGAGGGAGGTACCCTTTCTGGAATAGTAGTCCGATAGCACCGAGGATCAGGATGGCAAAGACGCTGATGATGGTGCAACACCACGCCGTCCCGCTGTTGTCTGTCAGTCAGCCTCGAGCTCAGCTCAAGTGCTTCCGGAAGCCGCCGGGAAAAAGAGGGAAGGGGGGCGCGAGACGTACGCCGAGAACATAGGCTTCATGATCGAGGTTTGTTTGTTTTGTCGACGCGGTGTGGAAGGCGTTTGTCGGGGATACGGGAGTTGTGGTGTTGCTCTCGCTTGCGTGGAACATAACGATAGTCGACGCGCCAGTCCAGCGACGACGACGACGACGACGGTGGCTTGGCTATTCCGTGACGTGCGTGCATTGGCACATAAGTACATACATACATACTCTAGAGTAGACATGTACATTAATTGTAGGGCTATCTAGTACGAGGCTGAGATATCACGAGAACCATGGCGCGAATGATCGAATATGTAGTCTTCGTTGCTTATATCCCTATCCGCGATCGGTCTGTCCATCCGTCTGTCGTATAAACCATCCCCCAAACCAAAATAACCAACAGATAAAAATAAAAAAATAAAAAATAAAAAATAAAAAGAGGCGTACGAAATGATTACTTGGTTCTCATCCAGGGAAATCGCCGTTTCCCCCTGCCTCGAATGAAAAAAGCAAAGCCATACATGCTCTGTAGACAAAAAAAAAACCCCAATCCTGATCCGATATCCAACACCATTCACGAAGACCAACCAAAAGCGACAGAAACCCGTGTAGATGAGCGCGAAAAATAAAGACAAAGGGGAGCCGTTGATCTCGTAAATCTCTTCCCCTGAATCCAAAAGAAAAAACACATGATGCCCAACCTGTCAACCCATGCTCCGAGAAGAAAATGAGAACCAAAAAACAAGACCGATTTCACAAAGGCGGGGTAAATTTGAAATAGCGCAACACCGGAGAAAAGACATGAGCGAAAGATATGAAAAGGTCTGACGTGAGATGGCAACTGTGCACACGTGCAAACAAGATGAAGTGTCATTCCTGAGGGAAAGGTTAGAGTCTGGACTATAAGAACTGAAATCTGCCCTTAAGGTACCTCGTATTCTCTTTCGCCCTCGGCATCAGCGTCGTCCCCCTGGTCATTGCCTTGCCCACCTTGTGGGTCCTGGAGATGGCCTCGTTGGTTCATCTGGTACATCTGATGGTAATTGGATTAGCTATCGAAAGGTCCCGGACATATGATACGCGGGGTTGTATACCGGTGGTGGTGGCATTGGTGGGTAGCCATAGATCCCTTCCATCCCTTCCTGGTACATGTGCGTTCCGTAGCCACCGACTGGTGGTGCCACCGCGCTAGCATACATGCTGCCCTGTCTATACTGGTCTGGATCTGGGGGCATGCCCGGATGAGCGTATTCCAAGCCCGGGGCCATTTGGGGTTGGCCGTGCTGGACATGCTGGGGCTGCTGTGATGGTTGCGGTTGCTGGTGCTGCGGTTGCTGCTGCTGCGGTGGGTGTGACGGGTGCGGCGGCGGGGGTGCCTGTTGATGGTGCTGACCGCTGGTGCCCGAGGCGCCTGCTCGTTTCGGGGTTGCGTCTTCTCTCGGCACGATGTCGATCAGGAAATCGAACATATCGCTCTTGGTGAGGGCCGACGCGATATCAGAGCGTTGCAGCGTGCGCCTCTTGTTCTCCTCCGCATGTATCCAGGCGCGCATCGTCAACTCGGTGATGAATATATCGCAGCCCTTCGCAAACAGTATCGGCGCCTCGGCGGAGATCATTTTCACCTCGGGGTCCGCCTTCATGACCTTCTTTATCCGAGCGAGCGGGAGCTGGTGAACCTTGTAGTCGTGATCTTCATTCTCGAGGGTGTTGATGGTCTGCTGCCAGTATGCGGTCAAGATATCGCGGTAGTGGCCGTGCAAGCCTTGGGACACCTGGGAGGCCATGGGTCAGAGACTGCGATACGGGGGATGTCTGTGCGAGCGGTGCCTGGGGGGTCGGTTCTCATACATTTGCGAACGCGCCGCTATATATGTCGGATTGCGGGACGGTTGAGTTTGCTACCAGCGCCGCGCTGGCTCCATACTGCGAGAGAGACTTCGGATCAGCAGAGGGCAGCGGGAGTGAACCCGCAAGGCGGACAGAACGGAATTCCACTCACATGGCCCATGACGGAGATGTCGTACTGCTGCTGCTGCTGCTGCTGGGATGGGTCGTGTCTCCCGCCAGCACCGGGGTAGTTGGAGTCCATCTTCACAATGAACAAGGCTTGCGTTTTTGGGTTCGCTGTCGTGTTCACCGCAGTCGATGTCGGTGTTGTCGGTGGGGTGGTTGTAGTGGTGGTGGTGGTACCTTGTTGTTTTGTTGTCTTTGCTGACTTCCAACTACTGTTCGACGTTACTCTACATCCATGGTTGGGGGCTGAACATGGTTGCTCGGACACTCACGCACCCACTGGTCCAACAACGCCCAAACAGATCTAAATGCGAACGATGGAACGGGCCGCGGCGTGGAGAGCGATGGCTACGATCCGGATTGCGCCTCGAAGAATGCAGACGGTCGACAGCGAAGACTCCGCGCGTGCGGAAGCGAGGGCCGGGTTGGTGCGGGCGCCGTACGTGTGAGGACCGGGAAAGTGTGTGGGTGGGAAGGGGAACGGAGAGAGCCTGGCCGGGCGGAGACAGAGGGAGCCGGTGCGAGGAGGAAATCAATGATGGAGGGAGCAGTGCAAGAGGTTATGGTATTGGCCGTGCTGATGAGGAAGAAGGAGATGGTGATGATGCTGATGAGCAGGAGCGAGCAGCCGGGCGGACGCAGTTGGAGTTTACAATGGAACGAGCGAGCTGCGGGCGGTCTTGTATGATGTATGTGCCTGTCCGCACGGCGGTCCCGGGTCGACCGCTTGCTTTTTTTTCTTTTTTTTTCTTTTTTTTTCCGGAGGGGGCGAGCGAGCGAGCGGACGGAGACGGCGATGCTGCGGACCCGATCTTCTGCTTCCGCTTCACCTGATTGAACTGATTGACGAGATTGGGAATATCGACAGTTGCCTGGCAGACTCCATTCAGCGACGATATCTGTTCGGACGCTTTCGGTCGGAGTTCACTTTTAATTTTTAGGTTTTAATTTTTAATTTTTGTGCTGGCCACCGAGCGAGGGACAGACGGGCCAACAGAATTGGAAGATGACGGCAGCGGGCTGGGATTTGCTGGTTTCGGCGGGAAGGGGCTGATTGGCTGGGGGAGAGAGAAGATTGGGGTATGGGTCTTGGTCGGGAGAAAGCGCGGTGAGTGGGCGGTGAACAGGCGGGGGTGGTTGTTGCTAGTGGTGGTGGTGGTGGTGGTGGTGGTGGTGGTGGTGGGTTGCCACGCCGGGACGGGCAAGCGTGAGAGCGAGCGCGGGGGGCTGAAGAGTTGCGGAAGTATCTACATACACGCACATACACACACAGTCCTAGCCAAAGCGTCTGGAGGCAACGACGAAGCAGCTTCGTGCTATCTATGCTCTCCACGCGGGCAAATGTGCGGGCGCTTCTTGCTTCCGCAGACCCAGGCAGTGACCCGCAACCACTTACATACTCACCTTCCAGGTACTGATGTGCCCTCAACATGCAGTAACTACCTACAGAGTGTATCTCTCGACTCGACTTGGTCACTCTGCGAACCACCACTCCGGCCGTCCTCTGCCGTGGCAACGACAATAATGAGGATCCGCAGCGATTGTCAGGAACCATCCACCATCCAAACACACGCTCTCCGTCTCTCCCGTCTGCCTTATGACAGCGCCCGTTCGAGCCCCGTCCCCCGCTTCCCTCGGATACATATCAGCATGGCAACTCCGTTCCTCCCGGACCTCCCCGCAGGCTCGGCGGCCGTGGAGCACTCGCTCTCCATATCCTATCCACATACTCGCACTGCCTGCGGCCGGGGATCTTCCTCACGCGCTCCCTTGCGACTCTGCAGCCAGGTTCGGACTTCGCGTTCGCCTGCATTAACCTGTTGCCAAGCTTATGTGCGCACAGCAAAGTCATCCAACAGCACAGCACATCACGAACCCCGTATCGTGGGATCCGGAGTCGAGCAGGCTGACACTCCACAACGCGCGTCTGGGCCGCGGGTGCGAGCCGACTGCATCAATGCCAGAGATTTCCGGCCTGCATTCCGGGCGCGCATCGAACCGTGGCGAGGACGCCGCTGCAACAGCTCTCTCGCTCTCCGTCACATCCCCAACTGCCACCGCCTGTGTCCAAACAAACTGCCTCCAATCGTGCGGCATGCGGCGCCCCAGACGGCGCCGCGGAAGTGGCTGCTGGCGACACCGAGCAGCACAGACCGATTGGATATCGTCCTGGCCGGGGATGGATGAGAGCCCATGTCCCCGCGCAGCGGGCTCTCCGGGCTACGGCGGCAGAGCGAGCGGCGAACCAGAGCCTTCGGGCCGCGCGCGGAGCGTTGAGCGAACATCGTCTCATTAGGGGCCGTCTCGCGATATTGGATGTTTACAGCGACTAAGCGCAGGAGTGGGAATGCTACTGCCGTGCGACACCTTCCGTTGGCAACCCCCCTGCAGGATCCGCAGCCCGGCGAGTGACGGAATATGACTTCTCGTCCGTGCGTGGCCGCCGACTGGGCCGCATGCGATGCGCATAATATCGATGAAACAGACAAACAGTTGTCAGCCGTCATGGCCACAGTGCTCGCCAGTTTGCATGGTGTGCCTGTCGGCCGGAGCCAGCCAGCTGCGGTCCGGGTTCCCTTTCGCAGGTACCTGAATTTGCTGACTCCCCGGCCGCCTGTCCTCATTCGCGTCCCGGATCGTGGTTGGTGTTTTGTTGTTGGCGGCGCCCCCGCACCTGCGCCGGGCCCGGCCCCCGTGGTGATCTGTAGGACCTCGGAGCAGGCGAAGCACACGGCGCAGCAAAAAAGGTATGATGTGTGCCGTGTCCGCACGGCGTCGTGTTGCTCCGCCATCAATCGCGCAGTAGGTTGCGGTGCTGTGCGGCTTCGGTCGGCTGGCCAACCGATGACTGGTAGATAAACCTGCCAGCCTCGTTTCCCAGGTGACACGTGACACCCGGCAAGGGTTAGCCCTTGGCTTTCTTTTGGTACCCGGCTTTTTTCTTCCCCTTCGTCCCGCCGCTCCTCTTCCCAACATGTCTGCAGCCACACCCCCCGCCCTGCGAAACAACAGCGACTTTGACGTGGTCATCCCCATCCCTTCTGCCAGCCCGCAGCCGGGAACCCCCCCCTCTGCACTCACACCCATCGACGATGGAGACAGCGACGATGAGCTGTCCGACGAAACCATTGCGCGGCTGTTGCGCGAGGCAGAGCAGCGGATGAGAAACGGCACTGGCGGGCCCTCGCCAGCACTGCCGACGACAAACACCGATCGCACTCCCAAGTCCTTTAGGTATGTTCGCTCCCGGCCCCCCTTGTATCCCTCGGTCATCCTGTCATCCTGTCTGCCGGCCTTTGTTTTTCGGAGAGCGAGTGTTGTCGGTGTGTGGATTGGCAGTGCTAATACGTGTTCTGCAGACTGCCCAAATTAGACCCCGGTGCGTCACTACCGAAGCCTCCCATCAGTTCCAACGGCTCCGTGTCGCATATCTCGGACCGTACGATGCTGGTGTCCAAGGACGACCTAAAGCTGGCAAACAGCGCACGATCTGCCGCCACTGTTGCTGCAAACAACAAACCATCCAAGGTATGCTCCATCCTGCAGGAAGCGCTTCTGCCTGCCCCTGTCTGTCCCTGTCTACCCCACCCCATCTGCATTCCCGGCCTATGAGGATATCGCATCCCACAGAACCTGACGGGGAATTGGGCACCGTCTTGGCTGCCCACGCCGACATCGTGAAGTTTCTTATTTTCATAGTTACTCTGAGGCCTTTATCTCTATTACGCTTGGATTTTACATCATTGAGGTTGTGAGCAGTGCGCTGACACAGCATGCTTGCCTCTTCCAGGAGCCCCCGCCAACTGCCGGATCTGCTTGGTACGACATGCCGCGGACCGTCCTCACGGATGAGTTCAAGCGTGACTTCACCCTCATCAAGCATCGTAACGTCCTCGACCCCCACCGCCATTACAAGAAGGATAGCTCGGGGATCCCAGAGTACTCGCAAGTTGGTACTGTGATCGAGGGGAACACCGAGTTCTACAACTCGCGCATCAACCGCCGGGACCGCAAGAAAACCATCCTGGAAGAAGTCATGGCGGACGGCAGCAGCCGCCAGCGCTTCAAGCGCAAGTACGACGAGATACAGAAGTCGAAGAAGAGCGGAAAGAAGGAGTTTTACAAAAACCTCAAGGCGCAGCGAAACAAGTTGGCCGCCAAGCATGGTGCTGCCAAATGATCCGCTCGTCCCATCTTCTGCCTGCATATGCGTTCGTTTGTCATTGGCGTTTCGGGGATATTCTGGGATTGTTTTCCCCCCCCCCCCCCGGCAGATCTCACGCATAAAAGTCATGTAGTTTTACGAAAAACCTCTGCAATGCCGTACTTTTTGAACTTCGTTCGCCGTGTCACTCCCCGCCCGTGAATGCTATGTAATACTAACACACCCTATTGGCAGTGCTAGTTACTGCATTGGGTAAGGGAAACCCTGCGCATGTGCTGCGCATTCCGTCCTGCGTCTTGTTCAAGCTTACTGATAGATTGCAACCTACTCCCGTGAAGAAACGGTAGCACATGTTGCCTACATATCTCTCTTCCTTCGGAATGCAAATCCACAAGCAATCACCCAATCTCTAATGACGCTCTTGAGTTCGCGGAGCGGGTTGAGGCGTCGCCCGCCGGAACCATTAGTAAGGGGAGAAGCCATTTAGGGGGTGTTGTTGATGTGTAGAGCTGCCGAGTGATTTACCCAAAAGGCATACCTATGAGAGATTTTGGCATGCATGCTAGCAATGAGGCATCAAAAACCACGCATGACATTCAAGAGGGTTGCCGTTGTACATATCCAACCGGGGGAATCATCTTCCTTCGCATGTACGCAACAGAGACCGAACGGAAGGTGCCGAGACGGGTTCCGGCTAGGTTCGGTCCATGTTTGATGCTCTCGGCGATCGTCGATACCACTTTCGCAGCCGTCTGGAAATTTTATGCCGCAGCTGCGGAAAAGCGCCCCACATTCGTGGTTATCGGCTGGCAGGCCGACAAAATCTACAGGGCTCGACGGCTATTCCGATGCTCGTCCGGTCACTCACATCTCCCCCCTGTTTGCCAAGCCCCCTCACTGCCCTTCTGTAACGTCCTGAAATCATCTCCTTCCCCACAATTCCCGAAACCGTCAAACCTCCAAAAAAAACGAGATTCCACCGTTTCTTTCCTTCCCCCGTCTCCTCACAACCATGCTCGCCTTGAAGCGTATCACATCCTCCTCCTCCGCCGCCGCCGCCGCCGCCGGTGTCGGTCCGCGCAGCTACTCGTCATTGTCGGGATATGCGTCCACCGCGAAGAACCTCAAGATCAACTCAAACACCAAGGTCATATATCAAGGTCAGTCGGAATCCGCCTACTCCTCCCCGATTGCTGCGTGAAAAGGAGAGACGAACGGTTGCTGAGACCTCCGTGGCATATAGGATTCACCGGAAAGCAAGGATCGTACGTATATATTTTCCGATATCGACGGCACACCACCGAACCGAGACGAGACACGGAGCTGATAGGGTTCAACCGTGTAGCTTCCACGCGCAGCAGGCGATCGAGTATGGCACCAAGGTTGTCGGTGGCATCAACCCCAGGAAGGCCGGAAGCACGCACCTCGACCGGCCCGTGTTCGGGACCGTCGCCGAGGCAGTCAAGGAGACTGGAGGTATGCCTTAGTTGTCCTCCCACCCTCCACCGCCAATACAACCACTCTGCATGCGAGGCGCGAACTGATCTGAGCTCTCTGCGCCAGCCGACGCTAGGTACGGGGAATATACACACGCGCCACCGCACCATCTTGCATCGCAGGATGTATCGAGTCTGGAGGGAATACTGATGCGGGATAAATCGGCAGTGCTATCTTCGTACCTCCGTCGCTCGCTGCGGCATCAATAGAAGAAGCGATCGCGGCCGAGATTCCCCTGGTCGTTGCTATCACCGAGGGTATCCCGCAGCACGACATGGTCCGCGTCGTCGATATCCTCAAAACCCAGAGCAAGACCCGGTTAGCTACGCACCCTACCTACCTAACCTCACTTCTGCCTGCAATTCCCACTGACAGCACATCCCCCCCCTCTCGGATAGTCTCGTTGGTCCCAATTGCCCCGGAATCATTGTAACCACACTTCACACCCACTCGTCCGACCCGCTGCACTTCACAGCGTGAATCTAACAACTTCCTCGCGCTAGTCCCCCGGCCAGTGCAAGATCGGTATCATGCCCGGTATCATCCACAAGCGGGGCCGCATCGGTATCGTCTCCCGGTCCGGAACCCTCACCTACGAGGCCGTGAACCAGACCACGCAAGTGGGTTTGGGCCAGAGTCTCGTCATCGGGTATCCTCCATCTACTCCCGCCCCTCCCCCTTCCCCTCCTTTGCGCTCCCGCCGAAGTAGTGACAGTCCGGCGCGCTTAGAATCGGCGGTGACCCCTTCGCTGGCACCAACTTCATCGATGCACTCACCGTGTTCCTCCAGGACGAGGAGACCGACGGCATCATCATGATCGGCGAGATCGGAGGATCCGCCGAGGAGGACGCCGCCGACTTCCTGAGACAGTACAACACCGAGCGCAAGCCCATCGTCAGCTTCATCGCCGGAATCTCGGCGCCCCCCGGCCGCCGTATGGGCCACGCTGGGGCCATCATTTCCGGAGGTAAGGGCGGCGCCGAGGGCAAGATCGCCGCGCTCGAGGCTGCTGGCGCTATCGTCGAGAGAAGTCCTGCTGCCCTCGGAAAGACGCTGTACCAGGAGTTTGTTAGACGGGATCTGTTGTAAAACGGCCCAAGAGGAGGAGGTATAATGTGGGGGTGTGGGTGAACGGAGTTACATAGAATGGCTACGCGACTGGTGGTGGTGGGCCAAAAATATATCCGGCGGGCAGCATAAGTATGTGAGGGATTGAAGTGGGATTGCGCAGCGATCTTGAATGTGATTTCCCGTGTCATGATATCCTTACTTTATGCTACGCCTTTCTTCACCAAACAGAAGATACATACTATTTTTTTCAGGAGGAAGGCAAGCAGATCAACTATTGATACAAAACCCTGACAGACAGTTCCTTCCGCACTCATTACAAACACCCACACTAACCCTATTTTTTCTGCTCCTCGCCCCTCACATCCGACTGATCGGTGTCCTCCACATATTCGATATCTATCATATCCTCGTCCGCATCGTCGGAGGAATGGTCCGAGTCGATGATATTGTGCCGGCGAAGCGCCTTCGCGAACGGTGAAATTACGCCACCGAGCTCCGTCATCTCCGGCGGGGTGTGGTTGTTGTCCGAGGAAACGGGTGTGTTTGCGTCCAGAGTGGTAGTGCTGCTACCAACGGAGCGAAGAGAGCGCTTCGGAGACATGTCGCCGACCATCGCCTCTTCGTCGCTCGCGCGGCGCTTCCTGCCCGGACTCGGCACGGAATCTTCCTGACGTGGGGATCCAAAAGGGTTAAGGTTCAACTCGGCGCGGAAGGAGGCATTGTCGGCATCCACGAAGGCCTGTACAGAGTAAGAAGCTGTTGCGGCGATCGGAGGGAGGGAGGAGATACTTCTAAGGGTCTGGGCAGTGGCAAGTTTCCACCTTTGAATGCCTCCTCATTTGCGTACACGAGGAGGACACAGTCGCCGACGGTTTTTGCAGCATTCAGGACCTCTTCTTCCGTAGCCATGATGGCCCTGGAGGTGTTGGACGATGATACACCATCGTCACACATAGTGGTTTCGTTTCTGATGCTGTTGTCCCAGCCGCAAGTTCCTGCAGCAACATTGCAACGCCACCACTGCTCGTGAGCAATGGCGCTTTCCGGGGGGGAATCAATGTCTCGCAAGAGGAGATACGTCGTATTAGGATCGGCGCATACACCACGGAGCGAATATCTTGTGAGTGGCGGCAAGTTGTCTGGCCTAGGATCGTCGGGAGATGTGTACGATTGCTTAAGTCGTTTCAGCTCTTCTGAAGCTTCTTCCTTTTGAAGTTCGAGACCTAGACCGTTAGACGGGACGTTTACGACAGGCAGACGAGGTACTTACGCGCCAAACACTTTTCCAACTTCCGCAAAATTTCCTTGAGGGCTGGTATTGCATCCTGCATCTCGGGCTGCGAGTCCATTGATATATCGTCCTCGGAATTCGGGCTCAAAGGCACTGCGAAATGGCTAATAGACCCTTCGATGAGAGCCTTAGGACTGTATTCCTTGCCGTTTTTGCTGCGGAAGCACTTGAGGCTGTCCTCTCTTGCCTCGATCGTGTATATCTTTGATTTCTGGATGCGAATCTGCTCCTTGAGTGATTTGGCAGTCTCCAGCCAGGGTTTTGAGTATCGGTCAGGGTATATCACCGACGGAATGTCGAGTCCTATGCCTTGGATGTCGCTAGACTCCGTGCGGATCTGGGCGACAAACACATCGGCAAAATCTACATACACGAGTTCTCCATCGGACCATATTGTGTTGTCAAGCGCACAGTAGATGCTCCTGTCCCCTGGTTGGGTGCTCATTTCCAAGATGTTGAATTCCTGTTCCTTATCTTCCCCGCCGGCCTGTATTTGATGCGCGGTGGACTTGAAGACTGTAGGATGGGCATCGGCTTCGTACAGCTCCCCCACACAGCGATTCCACCCCCTGAAAAAGGTCGCTATGGCAGCTGCTGAAGGATTAGCGGGCGGACCAATCGCTCTACGTGGTGGGGAACATACAGGTCACCTCGAGCTCATGCACCCGTGGCATGGTTGAAAGGGCGTTAGCATTGCCATAGGCCCGGTCGGTGCCATCCAGAAATGCCATCAGACGCTGGATCTCAGCAATTTCGTCCTCAGCTTCGCAAAAGCTCGCTTCATATCCGTCGACGTTTATGACTCGCAGGGTCTCAATTTTCTCGCCGCTCCACCAATCTGGCCGGTGACGATAATTCTGCAAAACGTGGAGCCTGGAGAGGAAAGCCTCTCTAGCTCTGGGAATCGAGTGTAGGATCGTGAGGGCATTAGCTAAGTTGTTGCTAGCGGCCGACGGGTAGAGAAACGCAGGAGTGCCTGGCTGACGCTTTCTTTCCTGCGGTGGTAACTCTCGTGCAACCTCCTTCGTTACAGTGGTCGTGAGCGCCCACTGACTCATGTCATATTCCTTATTTTCTGGCGCGGGCATGAAGTCGGGGTTTACTGGGGAAGTATTTGTGCCGGTAATTCCCATCTCTTGTGACTGGTAGGGGTGCGAGTTGGTGACGTCTTGCAGCGAAGCTGCCAGTGCCCGCGCGAGTTCTGGATCATCGTTGGTAGGGTCTCCATGGCGTAGCGGCGTCGGAGGTCTCGACTGTGCTCCCGATGCAAAGACGTCTGGCGAAAGCACATCGCTTCCTTGAACACAGAAGTCTGGACACATTGATCAGCAAAAATGGAGGGGGGATGGAGGGAAAATGGATGTCGGCCGGTGCGGGGGCTAGTTTACGGGGAGAAGTGAAATCATTCTGGTAGCTACGCATGGTACCACTAGAGAATCCTCCGTCACGTGGTTGTTCGAAGAGCGATCCGTCCCATTGTTTGGCGACATTGTCCTGTAACGCCCAACGAGGCACTTAGTGGCGCCGCGGATGAGGGCGATGGCGGAGGAGTTTACCTGTTCATAGCCGCCATTCCAGAAATATTCGGCCGCAAAAGCAGCAGTATTGTCGGTCGCCTGAAGGCGGAAGTTGTAAATTAGACCAACCACAGGTACTGCGGGACAACAGACCTTCAAGCACGCTTCAGCGACTTCTTGACTGATACCCAAAGACATCATTTGTTGCAGCGGAGTCTCAGATTCGGCAGGCGTTTCTGGCGACATGTTGCCGACACGCGCGTAGGCGCAACGGTTGGGTGAATTTAGGGATCAGTGTTCGTGAGGACAACCACCCGAAGCAGTTGCGGCGGGGTGGAGTATCGAGAACAACGATGGGATAATCCTAGACCGGGATCGGCGAACGCTGTTTCCCAGCTATGTCTTGGCACCCGCACCATTTATCGAGTGATGTGAGCCGTTGAGACTGACGTTGCCGTAGACTGTTTTCGAGGGAATAGCCTCCTCTTCGTCTCATAGTTAACCCGAACACCTCTCTCAGTTGGATTGTCCAAAGCTACAATGCTGGGAAGCAACAATGACCGGGTCTCTAAATTGCTCGGTCACATGCATGGTCAGCGTCTCCTTGAAGCTTCTTCGAAACTGACAGGAACACTACTTCTGAGCCAGTGGCAAAAAGGCTTCAGCCATGGTGCGCTCTCTTTCCTGGTTCCCGGGATATAGTAGAGCAAGGGCCGTGATGCAGTAGAGAGTAAGGGCTTCCCAGCTGCGCCCACAGCAGACGGTAACTTTTGACTTGGACGCACCCCTCTCATTCAGAATGCGGGTATATCAAGTGTATCTGACAGCTGGGGCAGATGCCAAGCCGCTGTCAGATTACCGACGACCCTAGCGTGACTGCATCGCCAAACCTTCTTGCCATCGCCTGCGACAACATCATCACGAACCGTCGACGGAAGAGTTGTACTGCTGCTCTCGCCGCGCAACGCAATTATGAGAACAATTAATATCGCTGCAAAGACTATTGCTAGAATTGAAGTCGCCTCGTATAGCCGTTCGATTGGCGCTCAAGCGAAATAAAACCGCAGGTCAATCACTATTCCTCGCGCTCGTTCACTGTGCTCACGCAAAGCTTGCAGGTATTGTCCATGGAGTCTCGAGTCGACATTAGGCGTGGAATAAAGTGCGCGACTCGGACACGATGATGCGGTCGGATTTGAGCCCCCGCTGCTTGTACGCGTCTGGGTGGCCGGGACTCCCGCAAGACCAAAAGAATTCTGGCCGTCAATTATTCCGCGTTTCAACCTTGCAGTGTGGTGGATTTGCTGGAACGTATTGGGTTTGCTATCGGAACGTATCTTTGCGGCGTCGACGGAGACTTCCGTTTAGTCTTCCCCAGCAACTTCACAAATCAGCTGGCAATCATTGCGGCAGTCATAAATTCGGCAAATCGGATATCGTTGCCTCGTGCGGTGCGGAAACGAACAATGTCATCTCCAAGAGGCATCAGGCTCACATTCTCAGCGAGCCTACAGAAGCCTGGCCACGGGTGACCGCCCTGTCTAACTGCCCGATACCAAATTCATCACATTATTCGGACACTCTGTGATCGCTCGAAAACCGAGCGGTTGTTGCGGTATTGCTCTGGCTGCGGTTGCAAGTTCAACGAAGTGCACAGGATGGTGGCGTTCCGACCGGAAAATCGGTTTCGAAGCAATTTTTTTTGCTTGGGATCCCAGTTTTTTCGGTCCTTCAGCTTGTTGGTTGTTGAGGATAAGATGGTTGTCGCGATGTTGCTCTGGACCGCCATCAATTTTCGGCTCGGCCTTCATGGGCTATGGGTTGAATCAGGCTCTTGGATGCCGGTGATGGGGTTGGGACTACGGGGCTTTGTTGGCGACACGAATTGTGGGCGGGGGTTCGTCACAGCAGCACCAGCAAGCTGAGGATCTTCAGCATCGGCACCCGCATGGGCCCCTCGAAAAGTGACCGCACGACGAGAATCGGATATCGCGTTCTGCTCTGTCTACGCTGCTGGTGGTGGTCCTCTGTTAGGATAGGATAATGAAATGTCTGTTTTCTGTGACTGTTGCGTGACTTTTGTATTCGAGCCTCGTTGGTTGGATCTCTTGGATGGCATCTCAGGGCTCTCAGCGTCGCAGTTCTCAGAGATCACCTTGCCTGTTCCTCAACCACCAAGATTCGTTCCTCCGTTCCCAACCCATCCCTCCACCGTACATCCTCATCCTCTCCCACGCCGACCGTACACCGCGACTACAACCACGCATCCATCTACATACCACCTATCCGCCACACGCGAAGAGTCTTCAGGATGTCCTACTTGGACTCCGATTCTCCTCTTTCCTCTCCCCCCGAGAGCGCCGACGAGGCTCCCGCGCCCAGGGCCAGTCACATCGACGTCAAGCGTACCAAACGGCAGCCGACAGCACCAGAAGCAGCAGCAACCACCAAGAAGGGCCTAGCAAAGAAGATGAAAGCCGTCGCGCCAGCGGTCGCCAGAATAAAACTCAAGGTTCCGGCAGTACCACCTCGCAGCCCATCTCCTCCTCTCAAGAAACGCAAGAAGGAGCCGCCACACGAGTTCACGCTCGCGGACTCTCCGGAGTTGGCGTACATTGTCATGTTCCGCTCGCGTTTTGCCGACGCGTTCAAGGGTGTGCCCAACCTTGGTTGCCAGGACATCGAGAACGGAATTGTCGGCTTGACTCCCTCGGAGCAGGTCGAACAACTATTGTGCAGGATCGTCTCTCTGGTCCTGAACAGAAAGAAGCCCGTTGAGTAAGCTTTCATGTTTTCTTCTTGTGATTTTTCTCTCTTCTTTTTTGTCTCTTTCTGGTTGGTTGGGACAATGCTAGAAAAGTTACACCTTAACTTGGTGCCGTGGGGGTGCGCCACAGTCCCACGCAAACGCACACGGACACGTGAAAACTTTTACACGGAGATATGGGTTGGTACTAACATTATATGTCCCCGCGTGTAGGAGAGGACATCATAACCGCGCGTTGGAGGAAGCCATTCACGCTCATCAAGCTGAATGGCCGAGAAAGTGGAACAATAAGAACCCTTTACTCGGAGGCAAGGGATTCGGAGACCTCGACGTGACTGGAAGGGTACGTGGTTATCCCAATATTTCCTGTCATCTACAAGAACTCGACTGACATGTTGGGGACTTCTACAGCTTTCTCTGTTGAAAGCTTTGCACGACTGGGCTCTCAGTTCCTCCGAGCAACTTCGTGCTATCATCGCAGAGAACTACAAGGCATCCAGGAGGGACGATGACCTAAACGTCGCTATTTCGGTGCAGCCGTGGGGAATGGATGGTGAAAGGAGAAAGTATTGGCTCATTGAGGGACAAGGTATGCATGGCACTCCAGGACGGCATCGCGTAATTGCTGACGATCTGCTAGACGACACCCCGTTCAGACTGTACCGTGAGAAGAACGCCGGATCTGCTGATAGGATATGGATCAGCATTGCTGGTACTATCGACGAAATACGTAAGGTTGCTCGCGAGCTCGAAGAGGACGACGGAACCAAGCACGCTATGGCCCTCAAGGCCAAGATTGACGGTGCGATTCTGCGGTTCGAAGAGGGTGAAAAGGTATGTCTGTCTCTTTCCATGATGCTTCGGATTATTCACATGATGGTTTGTAGAAACGCCAGAAACGGGAATATAGGGCGATCCGTAAGGCGATGTTCGCCCAGCCGAGCAGCACCTCTCTGTACGTAGGCCGTACCCGCGGCAAGCGTATCAGGTACAACTTCTCCGATGCAGACGATGACAAAGATTCCGAATTTGATGCGGGCGCACGTTCCGGCCGCTCGACTCGTAATACTCCATTACCTGAAGCTCCTCGCTTCACCGCATCCGGGCGACAGATTCGCAAGCCTCAGACGGGCATCTACGGTGAAATTAAGATCAACGGTAGCCGCGGAACCTCTGCTGGAAGCGAGAGCGAGGCTCAATTCTCGTATGCTGAAGACCAGTGGGATGGAGACAGTCAGGGTGACGACGAGGACGAAGGTGATGCCGATCCTGGGATCGAGTCTGAATCCGAGTGGGACGACACTGCCTTCCTCCAGCACGGAGAGGAGAGGAGGTCTCTCAAAATAATTCTCAAGGTCAACAAGGACCGGCCCTCCAGGGCTAACAGCGTCGTCAGGGAAATAACGAATGACGGAAAGCTCGAAGACACAGTCAACGGAAACAAGCGCCGCCGCATCGACTCGAACATCACGATCAAGGACGTCGAGACCTTGGCTAATGGCCATGGGCCTCCAGTCAGCAGTGTCGTCGCCGGCTAGACTGTCTAGACAACAACCAAGAGAATAGCACCTGAGTTGGGAAGTGGGGGGGGGTAGGATTGAACGGAATATCGATAGATGGATTGACTTGATGGATAGAGGGGGGGCATTCACTGCTTCCTAAGGTTTATTACAGTGCACGACATTTCTTTCCTGTTTTCGTATTTGTTTCCTTCTCGTTAGATTTCTTTTGGGAATTTTTGGCTTCCCTTTGTTTCCCCTTCTCGTTTTGCTTTGTTATGGGAGGGGGTTTCGTTCTTTCTTCACTCACATAAGTACTTCTTTTTTTTTTGCGGCCAATTGATGTACATTAGCCTTTTCTTTCTTTCTCTCTCTCTTTTCTTTCCATTCTTCCGCCTTTATTGGCAATGCTTTCTCGGTGCTGAAGAAAAAAAAGCCGGTGCGGGCTTGCTCCCTTGTCGCTGTCATCTTGCGGATTCGATAGGTTTAATGGGTGTCCACTATGTACTATCTGTCTGTCCTTTTGGTTTGGCCGCGCTATGAAGATAATCGAATGGGGCTACCATATGTACCATCGACACCACTTACACTGGGTGCCCCTCGCCGGGGACGTGCAGAGGAGCGGATGTGGGTGAGGTCAGAGGTTGGAAAGAAGATGTATGTAGGTACTTACGTATAGCAGTCAGGGCAGTGGGAGCTGAGGATATTTAATTCTTGTTCTACCTGTATCCGGACACCTGAGCAGTGGGATGGGCCCCGGGACTCACACGATATCATGAATAAGCAAGCCAGCCAGCCGGACTGATGGACTGACGGACTGAAGTCTGGGATCTCACGAGATGTTCCCACACCACACCCGCACCCAGTGCATCACACATCCACTCCGACTTCCCCACGCACCAGAAGAATTGCGGGTCTATGTTTTATCGATATGGATAGATATGTGTGCGTTCGTGGATGAGTAAGGCAGGTGTCTTACATCATCTACGGGCACATATGCAATAATGCGAGAAGCTGGCCGCTTATATTAGTTCGACACCATACTGCAGACAGATGCGAGGTTTTTTTTTAAACGCATGTATGTATGCAAGACAGCAGACTCCTCTCCTGGTGGATGTGATATGATGCGGCATGGGTATCTTGGAATCGAGGGAATCGAGGGATATTGAACCAAGGAGTTTATTTCGAAGGGCGTCTACATACATACATACAGGATATGTGCGGGAGTACTCTATGGGGCGAGAACCAATCACCGCGCTCTGTGGGATCTGGACGGAGTGCACGCGCCACCGCTACGGAACCCACCGGCAACTCGGAGTCCGTCCGTGGGTGGCGTTTCGCATCGGAACCTGAGCTTTAGTATAGGATCACCGCCGCCGCCGCCGCAGCGATTCGGGAAAGGGCTCTCTCCCTCTCCTTGTCTATTTGGGGATTGGCCTAACTGCTATAGAGTAAATTCCCACCCGCGCATCCGTGCAAACGGACTTGGGATGGCAGGGGGAGGAGGTGGTGGTGGTGGTGGTGGGTGGTGGTGGTGGTGGGTGGTGGTGGTGGTGGTGGTGGTGGTGGTGGTGGTGGCGGTGGCGGCTGGCGGGCGGGCGGGATGGAGTGGGAGCGGAAATGGTCAGAGTATGTAGACTAGATAGGCGGGAGGGCATGCAGAATTGGGGATTGGTTGCGCTGCGCTCCGGTGTGTGATAGGTAGAGGTTTGGGGGGGGGGGGGAGAAAATAACTTGCTCGTTCAGGAACAGCAGCAGGAACAGGAGCTGGAACAGGAGAGGATACCTGATGCGATAAATAGAAACTGCTTGTCCGTGTCCGTCTGCCCTCTTCTCTCTTCATCTGCATCTATCTCATCTGCACGATCTCGAGCTAGGTATATAGGTGCCTACCTATTGCTTCTCCCCACCACTCGACGAGTATGAATGTTGAGTAGAGCAGGCGATCATCTAGTACACGTACGCACACCACCACCACCACCACCACCCACCACCACCAACCCCCAACGGCAACCACCCGTCGGTTTCACCTGCAGCACGGGCACAAAACAAGCTTGGTCGCCGGTCGTCTTCTTCACCTCCGGCTTCTTCGCCTCAGCCTGAATTGATATATTTGGCTTTCTCTCGTCCTCTCTCTTCCTCGCACACACACTCCACGACAACTCCAAGAAACAAATTCGCTCAATTCCACCTCTAACCCCCCCCAAAAAAACATACGGGTTTGGTTTTGGGGCCCAAGATTTGCGGCTTGCTTTCAACCCACAACCCTCAGCCCTCAGCTCTCAACCTCTTTCAATTCGATCGGCTGCCGTTGAGCAACCGCAACAGCTGCCATGATGAATAAGGTGTGTTTCCCACTACTCACAGCTACCTCAACACTTCGGCTTCACACACACACAATACCTGCACACATTACACAACGGCGACGCTAACCCGTCTCCTCCACCTGCAGAAGTTGGACCGGTTCAAGCAATGGGCCGGCGAACGCATGGGCGGCGAAGCGAAGACGTCCACGTCCGACGAATTCAAATCACTGGAGATGGAGATGAACTTGCGACAGGATGGTACGGCCCCTCCCGCTCCTCTGTCTGGAGAAGGAGAGGGATTACCGATGCTGACCGATTGATTGTTTGCAGGAATGGATCGTCTCCACAGCACAATGAGCGTCTACATCAAATCCATGTCGAAGCGGAAGGAGAGCGACGATAAGGAGAAGATGTTGCCGGTCGATGTGCTCGCCCAGGCTATGATCGCTCATGGAGAGGAGTTTGAGCAGGATAGTCTGTTCGGCACTTGCCTTACCAGTATGTTCTATCCGCGTCGGCGCAGGGAGAAGGCTGACAGTGATGGGCAGTGATGGGGCAGGCGAACGAGAAGGTTGCTAGAGTACAGGATTCCTACGTTCAAGCGGCGGGCGAGAGCTGGATGGAGTCGTTGGAGAGATCGTTGGCGCAGATGAAGGAGTACCAGGTATGTTCTACGACTAGAATAGGGAGGGTTTGGAAGGTGCTTCGGCGGCATGTGACTGACGTCACGGCAGGCAGCTAGGAGGAAGCTCGAGTCCCGACGACTGGCTTACGACGCGACGCTATCGAAGATGCAAAAGCAGAAAAAGGAAGACTTCCGTATGGAAGAAGAGCTGCGGGCCCAGCGCATCAAGTACGAGGAGTCGAGCGATGACGTCTACCGCCGAATGGGCGAGATCCAAGATTCGGAGGCAGAGTCCATGTCTGATCTCGGTGCGTTTCTGGATGCCGAGCTCGAGTACCATGACCGTTGCAGAGATATCCTAGCGAATCTGAGACGGCAATGGCCCGCCGGTCAGCCGAAACACAAGAGCCGCTCCCGCTCGCTGACGGCTCACTCGTTCGGCAACGGTGCGAGGGAGGAGTCCCCCCCTCCGCCAATGCCGGAGCCTGAGCACCGCCCTGCCATCGGATCCCGCGTCAAGACGAGTGATCGCATTCCGCAGAACGGTGCTTTCCGCCTGCCAACCCCGGAGCGGGAGGATAGAGACAGGAAGCCTTCCTTCCACCGCGCTTCGACCACACCCTCTTCCTCCTTTGAAGGTCCCACCACTCATGGCCGTCTGAACCGCACGCGCTCCTCGGAACAGGGTGTTCTCCCTCCGCCCCTTCCTCGGATCCGTCCCTCCGTCCAAGACGACGAGAATACTAGCCGCGACCGCTACGACCGCTACGACCGCTCTGAATCTCCGGCCGCTTCCATCGGTTCCGGCTCCCGCGTCGTTTCCAGGTCCTCTAGCAACAACACTCTCTCGAACGTCTACAGCAACTCTGCTTCGGCGCGGAAACAGCCGCCGCCACCGCCGCCTGCCGCGCGGAAGAAGCCGCCGCCACCGCCACCGCCGAAGAAGGTTATGTCGTAGGTGCGGGCATGGCCATTGTAGGTGTATGAATCTGTAGGATGAATGATGAGTGGCCGTAAAATTGCGAGAATGGGAATGCGTGGTGCGTTGTCTGTATGGGACCATGGTTTTCTGTACTTGCTACTACTACTAACTGCTACTACTGTTGTGTGCTGCTGTTGCATACGTGCCCTGTCTGCGTATCGTTACTTTACGTCCCTTTCCCTTACGACTACTGTATGGCTACTCGTTGATGACACGTTCCCGTTGTACCAAGTAATTGCCGAACGGCTTCCTACGCTGTACGGTAGAGTGCCGGGGTGATTGGCCACAGTGTCCAGCTTTTTCGCGAGTCACGACGTGGGGTGGGAGCGTATCATATAGTTTCCAACGAATGGCTTCGACCCATGAACCATTTGGATGTATCATAATATTTCTCACCCGTTCCAACAGACAAAAGCAGAAGAAATCAAACCTAAACACATGCCACCCTTTTCCAAAGCCAAAGCCCAAAAGCAAAGAATGAAAAGAATGAAAATTCAAGCCAACACAACTCCGCCATCATCGTCGTAGACCTTCCTCATCGCCCTTCTCTTTCCACCTTTGAAGTGCTTCTTGCTCCCTCTCAGTTGCGCCACCTCGTCCGGGTTGAGGTTCCCCTCCAGCGCGACCATGACCTTGGCTTTCCTGCCGCTGAGGACCTTGCCGCCTGCTGCCGTGGGTGGGGCGCGCATCACGCCGTCCTGCTGCCTGTGGAACGGGTTGGTGAGATGGCCTCCGGCGCCGACGCCGCGGCCGAAGTAGGCTTTATCCAGCGACTCGGTCTTGCGGCCTTGCGGCGGGGCGGAGTGGAGCGGGATCATGTCGTCGAGTTCCGAGATCTCCGATGCAGTTTCGTCCGCCGGGGCCGTGGCTGTGGAAGTCGAGGGTGTTGGCACGCCGCGCCGACGGTGCTGCGGGAGACGCGCGGCGTCGTAGAGGCCCCTGTTGAACTCGGCCGGGTCGATCGAGGGATCAGACGGAGGAGGACGGCAGAATAAAAGCTTTCCGTTGATGTAGTCCTTCAGGACGTATCTGGCCGCGCGGGAGTCGTCCGGGTTGCCGGCAGAGGACTTCATGAAACCGCGGGCGCGCGCATAGGCGACGAGGAGCTCGGTCCCCGTGGGGATTCCGGTGCCGCCTTCCTCGAGTGGCCGCGTGGTTATCTTGATGCCGTACACGGCCTCGAGGAACCATTGCGGGATGCGCTGCGCGACCAGCGAGGCCGGGCCGGTGAATTCGCGCTGCTGATCGATCGGCAGGATCCCATTGCACACGAGCTCGGCTTTGGTGGTTGCGAAGTTCGGGAAGACCAAACCTGGACAATCGCAGAGGATTATCCGCTCCGACAGGTGCAGCGTCTGGAAGTGTTTGGTCTTTCCGGGTGTCGACGAAACGGACACTTTTTTGGCGCCCATCAGAGCGTTGATCGTCGATGATTTCCCGACATTGGGGTAGCCGACAAGTCCGATGGTGGTCTTTCGAGGTTTGGAGTCGGAGGACTCGGCTGACCTGGATGTTAGCTATTTGGGGACTTCAAGAGCAGGGAAACCATGGACCCGTACAGTGTTGTTCCGGTTCGGGCAAGTTATCGAGGAAGATGGCCTCCAGCTCGTTGAGGGTGATGATTCTTATCCGGGAGTCCTCCTCTTCGCCTTCCTGCACCGACCCGTCTTCCCTAAGTTTCAGCTTCGCGGCCTCCTCCTCCAGGGAGCCGCCCTTCTCCGCAGTTTCCTCACCTTCCTCCGCAGCAACCTCAAAGTCGCTCTCATACTCCTCCTCTTGCGCCTCCAGACTCTCCCTCGCCAGGACGGCCGAGAAGAACCGGTAGCTGACACCCTCCCTCTCGAAGCAGTCCGCCCAAGCTTTCCTCTGCTCGACCGCCATCATATCCGCCTTATTCACCAGCAACAGATTCCGCTTTTTGGGATCCACCTCCTGCACATACTTCTCCAGATCGACGCAGCGGAACAGTAGCGGATTCCTCGCGTCCACGATCTGCACGACGAGATCGGAGCGTTCGATGACACGCCACAGTTGTCTCCACACCTCCAGATTTCGCTCGAACGGGGTCATCAACATGTCAAGGTTCTCCTGGAGCTCGGCGAGGCCGCGCCGCCACGACAGGAACGACTCTCTCTCCATCTGGTCCAGCTCCTGCGGCGTAGTCTGCGCACTCCATTTCGGCCGCCGGGGAACGGTAAGCTGTTGCGAGTGCTTTGCGTGTTTGCGGTTCGTCTTGCGCTCTTGATCGGGTGTGAGGAGGTATGGGTTATATTGGTCTTTGTGTACTACTTGCACGTTGCTCATCTTCTCCGCCGTGAAGTCGGTATCAGCCATTTCGGCGGTCGCCAGAAACTCTGCATAGCACCGCTGTCAGCCGTGGCACTCCTCTAAACAGCCGGAGGAAAACAAACCGTCAAGATCATTCTGCTCGGTGATACTGCGGATCTTGACCCAATCCGCCTCTTTTCTTTCCGGGCCAAACGACTGTGCGCAACAAGACACTTGTCAGAAACTAGGTAATCCCTTTCCCTCCCAGAAGGGGCAGAGAATTCCATACCATCTCTACCGGTCCCTTGTAACCGCCGCGCCCATGACTGCCTCCTCCGCGACCGCCACCACCGCCGCGGGTTACCCTTGTGCCTCCGCCTCGTGAATTCATCAGCGCCCGGCCGAGGCCGACCCTGTTTTTGCTGTCGGCAAGCACCATGATTGATTATCCGCGTTGGTATTCGCTTTCTGGTCGAAGCTTCGTGTGTTGTAATAAAGCTGGTTGGTTTGGTGGGCGTAATATATGTGGGGTCGCAGTCTTCAAATCTTGAGTGGCGGGGGATCGAGTTAAAGTTGTGTGACGACTAGGACCCACCGCCGAAACTTCCCCTCCAGCTTACTTTTGCCCCGCTATTTGATTACCATCCTTCTTTTCCATCCTCTTTTGTCCCTTAACTCCCTCGTTGCTCACGATAAGACGACAATTTACGAGACCCCTCCACACACACAGTACGGTACAGAGCAACATGGCGCCCCCTGCTGCCGCCACGAAAAAGTGGATGTAAGTTCCGCTCAGCCTACTTTCCCCGCCACCAGACTCTCTCACTCATATTTGGTGCAATAGAGACAAAAAAAATGCCAGCACCTTCCAGGTCCGCTACCGGTCGCAAGACGATCCTCTGATCCACGATGATACCGCGACTCCCTTTGTCCTGCATGAAGTTGATGCCCCGAACACCAACAAGGGCTCTTCCAGCTCCTCGAAAGTAAAGAGTACGCACGACCTCGCCGCCGAACTCGGCATCGATGCCTCGACCGTCCGCGCGAACGAGGGAGAGGCGGCTATGTACGGTATCTACTACGACGACTCTCAGTACGACTACATGCAGCACATGCGCGAGATCGGAACGACTGGGGAGGCGATATTCATCGACGCGCAGCAAACAGGAAGCAAGCAGCGCAAAGACAAGAAAAAGAAGCAGACGCTAGATCAGGCGATCATGATGGAGGTGGAGCCGAAGAGCAAAGTCGTCCATATCCCCAAGGAGCTCTTGCCCAGCGAGACCGTCATCAAGCGGACATATCAGGATATGCAAGCTATACCCGATGCGATTGCAGGCTTCCAGCCAGACATGGACCCAAGATTGAGGGAGGTTCTGGAGGCACTCGAGGATGAGGCGTACGTGGATGACGATGAGGATATCTTTGCGGAACTGGCCAAGGGCGGTGAAGCGGATGAAGACGACTTCTTCAATCAGGACTTTGAGGATGAAGAGGACAATGGATGGGAGAGTGATACTACCGAGAGAGCCGTTGTTCGTCCGTCCTCCGCTCCTTCCGCGGCTACTGATCCTGGAATTGCGTTTACTCCTGCTCCCTCCGTGGAAGAGGAAGCCGCCGAGGGCAATGCGGATTGGATGCGCGAATTCTCCAAATTCAAGAAAGCCCAGAAGAAAGAGAAGCCAAAGAATGAAGACGACGCTACGTCCTCTCTCGCGGACACCATGAGTTTCGGCGAGTCCTCGGCGATGACGGCCGGCACCGTGTCCATTTCTGGTCGCCGCCGTCGCCGCCGCGAAAAGAAGAATGGAGGCGCGAAGACGGCTACGTCGGGCTACTCCATGAGCAGCTCTGCCCTTTTCCGCACGGAGGGACTGACGCTCCTCGACGACCGCTTCGACAAGGTCCTTGCTCTTTCTTCTCCTCAATCCTGTTCCTTCCGTATCTAATAGTTTACAGATTGAGGAGGAATATAACAACGACGCCGACGACAAAGAGCGCATGACTGGTCCCGTCCCTGAGACTCGCAAAGACTTCGATGCGATTATGGACGAGTTCCTGGGCGGATACACTATGACCGGAGCGCGCCCAAAGACCCACCGCGTCAGAAGAGGCAAGTACCAGTCCGGCCTCGACCAGCTGGATGAGATCCGGAGGGACCTAGCTACCGCCAGGCTTTCATAGAGGCTGTGGATTTCCTGCATGATACGGATATACGGGATTTGGAGTTGGGCATTGGGCATGTTTTTTTTTACATGGGAATTCAAAGTCGAGGCTGATGATGGTTCATCAATCGCATGCGACCTTACCAGATCATGGCGATATTAATTCGCTCGTCCCGTGTGCTGAGCTGCCGCGCGAGTAATTACCATCAGGCATCTACTTGTCGGAAATTATTCCTTCAAATCACTACACCGCCCTCTCCGAGGCCGCCACACACACTGACCAACCAAGCACAGGCACGAATTCAGAGGCCCCCCCGCCTCGAAGCCCGGCAACCCAGGCGAAACCCAATGAAGCAGCCGCTCCACCGCTCACGGCCATGTTTCACTACAGCAGTTCTTCCCACGTAGCGCACGCTTGGGTCATATCACGGAAGACGCAGCATGACTGGGGCACTACCTACCATTCGTCAAGATGAAGCTACATAGATACTACGTAACCGGCGCGCGGGGCGTAGACTATGGACTGCATACATTTTAGCTTGTCCTACATGATCCGCCGCCCACACCACTACCCGCGACAAGAAACGTAAAAGCACCGTCCGCCAGCCGTACGCCCCCAGAGACGACCACGCGCGGCTAGGTAGAAAGAACGCAGACGGGAGCAGCAGTGCGTACAGGCAGCTGAGTTGAGACCAACTGGACATCTACAACAAGCCACCACAATGTCGGGGTTTCATTTGTTTATTCATTAGTCGCATGCGATCAGTTTTGATCATGGCGAGCCTGACTCTGGGGGCCAGGATTGAGGAGGAGAAAATAATTTGCACTCTCTGAAGGGCCCTAGGAGCCGTAAAACTGAGGCAGTCATATTTATTCAAGGATACCAACTCGATGAGAGCAGATGATGTATGTAAATGTCCACCTCTGTTCTGCATGCGTGCTGTATGCGCCGCTGTTCCCTCCCCCCCCCAAGGTGTGGCCTATCGAACGGCTGCTTCGGAGCGGGTGGTGACTGTCCCTTGATGCGACGAATTTCGTTCAACCTATCTGTCAGGCAATAACCTGAACCCACCCGCCCGCCGCCGGGAGGTAGTGCACAGAGGTAGGTAGGTAGTGTACTTAGGTCTATACGGCGAGGAGTACTTGCTTTCCAGGACCCAATGGTGACAGGAATTGATAGCAGTCGACGCCGACGAAGAGCAACCTATCACGCACTCTGTGGTGGATATCGACCATCTCCGGGAAACGGAAGGCTGAGGATCTCGTGTTATCGTGGGAACGAGAGACGAGAGCTGCTCTACAATACATCCCCATGCCGAGTGAGGATTCATGAAAGTACATAATGTACATACAGTAGCAAAAAACAGGGTATTATCAATCAAGCAGCAAAACGGCATTCGACAGAGCCTAGTATTCATGTAGCATCAGGACGTAGATTCGCATCGAGCTTGACTCTGGTGTCCGGCTAAATCCCTATCAAAAGCAATACCGCAGGACGACATCATCTATCCTAGTGGGGGTCTGCCGATGTCGGCAGAAATCGGGATAACGCTATGGAAAGCAAAAAATAATTTATCAGCCTCCGGTGGGGCCTACATGAAGCGCGGCAGCGAGAGTTGAGACAGAGTTCGACAACAACAAATCTCCCACCACCACTACCATCAATTTCAGTAATACCCACCCCATCCTCACAGAATACCGCGCCCCATCGAGGGAAAAAAAGCCAGCTGACACCACCAAGCTCGTAGCGGCTTCACTTCGCAAAAACGGACTCTGATGACAGCCAATTTCGGAGCCCACTGTTTGGCCCCCAGGAGTATACGAACGAGCGAGCGCCCTGCGATGACACCGAGTCGGTTGAAGAAGTGATGGACGATGAATCTGTTCCTGATGCCTCCGAGAGTGCGGTCGAGCCGTATCTGGTTACCCGAAAATGACGTCGAGTATACCACATCTGATGGGGCGCCGCTGCGCGGGTGTAATGAACGTTTCTGCATAATCAACGGTTTTTCTTTAGCCAGACCTATATATATATCCTGACGTCTGCAGACAGACCCGACTTACGGTTGGTCGGTCTGGATATATGTGTCCCGACCAGACCCCGACCTTACCCAAAACTATTCCGGACTAGCCTATGTAGATAGACACTGTACATACGTCGCTAAGGACGGGAACAAGTGCGAATCCTCGAGCAGCAAGATTGGCGTCATGCGAGGGGGGTGAGCAATTGGAATGGTCCTGCTCGCAAAGTGCACTGACAGTCGGGCAGTTCAGCCAAGCCGTGCTTCTTTGCTGAGAAGGGGATAGTTACTCAGCGATGATGAGTAGACCAGCCAGAGAGAGCTGTCCAGAGAGCGTCAGCGGCTAGCACCGAGTGAGGATATGTGTCTGTGCGGGAGCCTCATCTCTTACCTCTACCTGCTTCACATGCCAAAGACCGTTCTGGTCCGTCCGTTGGGCTGCCCTGTGCTTGAACCCCCTCACCGTAGGCCTCCAAGAGCAACTTCATTGCGGACGGGTTCTCTGGAGAAATAGATACTCCAAGTATGTATGTACTTACGTCAGCCCGTAGAATATTAGATATCAATCGAATTCACCTGTGTACAGCCCGAGCCACAACGAGACGCAAGGACAGCGGACAGGAACCGGTAAAAGCGTGTAGATATATTGCCATGATCTAGGTAGGTTGCATGTGATTACTGAATAAACAAAAAAGTAACACTGGTGGCTGCGGGCAGGAAGGACAAAGGGAAAGCCGCCTCCTTAACCCTCTTCTGCTGATGCCATCAACATTCCCGACAAAGTAGAGCGCGCCAAGGAAACAACAAAGCTAATTTTTCTGTTTGTTTGTTCGTTCGTTGATCGCATGCGACCTATATAGATCATGGCGATGTACAAACTATCCGTTTCCCGCCCGCAGTCCGTCCGAAGGCGGCGCATTGCAAGCTCCCTTTTGCCCTCCACCCAGGCCTGCCCCCCCAAAAAAGCAACAGCGCAGCAAGGAAATCACAGAGGAAAGACGAAAGAAGAAGCAACCCCCAAATCCTACTCCTCTTCCGCAGAAGCCATGAAGGAGGGCGTAGGGAGGAACAGCAGTTGATCTCCATCTCCAGCACCCAGCTCCTCAGTCTCCGCCCTCCTTTCCCCGTCTCGTCCCCTCCGGTCACTCTGGCACCTCACTCTGTATGTCTTCATCAGCCGGGGTTGGGACCAGCCTCCCCACGTCGGTGGTGGAAGGAAGTCCAAGATCGACTGGCTGCAACGTTCGTCGGCGAAGAGGTCCCGGATCTTGAATCGCTCCTTACCTCTCCTTGTGTCCCTTCGCACCTCCACCCACAGGATTTTCTGCTGACCTTTCCAGTGCGGGCAGTACTTGAAGAGATGCTCCCGCGTCTGCGCCCTGTAAGGGCGCCACCGCATCTAGCAGTGGGCTGCTTCTTCGTCCAGGCCGAAGATGTTCTATCATTTCCCGGCACCCCACTGTGAGCAGGACACCAACGGAGCTCGATCTTAACCCCTCGCCTCCTACTCCGGATAGTTGCGATGTGCTTCCTTGCCTCGAGGGCGTACTTCTGATCGGGGCTGGGCTCATCTGACGCCATCCTTCAAACCGCTGCTTGGGCGTCTGAGAAGATGGTGATGCGTTCATGGGCAAGAGGCCGGAGGGCAGCGGATTCCAGTGCATGGGCAATGGCCGTGCGCTCGGCATCGTAGGCATCTTGTTGGAAGTCCATGTGAAACTTGGACGCCTCCACTGCAGTCCTCTCTTCCATGTGCCAACATAGCCGACTGCGCCTGAGTCTGTCCGGGAGCCGTCTGTAAAGATGGATAATCCTGGGGGCTGTGGTCCTTCGGCTGTTTGCTTTGAGGATTCCTCGTCCTCGATGATGATGGCTGCTCCAAGCGGTATCGTCTCTGGTGGCAGAATTGTTGTTTCCGCCCCGCCTGAGAAACCTAAGGCCAATGCCACGCACTGTAACTCCCTGGCCTGGCTGCCCTCTGGGAGGCTGCAGAGCCGGAGTCCGAATCGTCTCCTCCGGTTAAGCTGCGCAGAAGCACTCCCGATCCTGGACTCCAGTGAGGCATCCTTGATTGGTCGTCCGGAATGCCCCCAGAGTTGGCCCGGCCTCCTGGTTTACCAGTGTTTGCAAATTTGCTACCCGTCCGATGGTGCCATGAACTTGACCTCCCTTCCACCACAGCTCTGAGCCGAACATAGCGACTGACTGGACACAGGCAGTCATGACCTTCCGGCAGTTGCTGGGGAGAGTCCCATCTGCCCTATGAGACGGAGAAGCTGTTTCAAGACATTCTTCCCCCTTTCCGTCCGGGCGGCATGGTGCTCCTTCAGCACAACAAAGCTACCAGTGCTACACAATCCAGCCCAACGCTCGCGCCGGCTGGTCCGCGTGATATTCCGTGTTCCAACATGCCACCATTCGCTCTGCGCGCGGCGCGAGAGCAGCAATCTCCGGCGGACTGCGCACCGAACCGGACCGTTGGGGGAGCGGCCGGGGGGGGGCTCTGGAGTGGAACCGGATGGATGGATGAGTGGAGAGATGAGGCATGACCTCCCTACACCAGAGAAACAAGGGTGACCTCACCCTCGTTCTCGTCGGAGCAGAAGAAAATCCGTCGATGCTGAGATCACCGCCCACCCCACTCCTCGCCGCTTCCTCTTCCGTGACAACAGCCGCTCCCCGCCACTTCCTCTCTCCATCCCCGTCCGGCTTTTCCCGTACGGACACACATCTGGCACTGCTCGCACGGATGTTTCTTGGGGGAGTGAGTGGCCGATGGCCCGCAAGTGGGCAGGAGGGTACTGGCGGTTGCTGATCCCTACGGGGCTAGAGGATTAGCGACCAGGTGTTCAATCGTGGTGGCCGCCGCCATAAACTCCACCGCGCATAGCTCTCACTCGACACTCGACGACTCATGTGATCACGTGGGTACAATAGGACGTACCTGCGCGAGATACTATAGGATGTCTCTGCGGTATACGTAGCGAACTTGGGGAGCAAAGAGGTGACGGGAGCAGCCTGTACGGCGGAGTGCTGTGGTCTGCAGCAGCTGTGGGTTGAAAGTGGAGCTCACCCTCCCCGCAGCGGGGGCTGGGGAGGAGATACAAACCGTGTGTAAGGACTTGCGTGCCAGACGTTCTGAAGTCGGGGTCGCAATACTGGCAGCCCGGGGTAGCCAAACCGAGGCGCAACAGCAAGACCGAGCCGCCCTCCTTTGTGCGCCATACTGCGTATGCCAGTAACCCAGTCTCCCTCGATCTATGTTTTCGCCGATGTCAACCCAACTTCAGAAGCTGGTTCCGTATTGCTCTCTTACTACATACTATGCGAGCACATACGAACGCCGAACAGCGAGTGATGGTGCCAAGCTTTTCGCACGGTTCATCACCATGTCAGCCTGTTCTCAGAGAGACGAAAGGCCCGGAATGCGGATGTCATGGCCCCTTATCCAGGCCGCCTGCGGTTGTAGAATCGCTGTAGTGTGTACACGATCCCCAATCAGGTGGGAAGACTGGAGTGAATAACTCAAGGAAGGTTAGCCGTTCGCCTGCTCCGGCTGCGGGGGGCGGGTTTGTGCGTGGGCGGTATGAGGTTTGGTCATGCACCGAGCTTACAGACGCTCCGAGCGCGTACTCCAGGGTAGGTCAGGTACATTGCGGCGGGGCAAAAATGAGAAGTATCATACACTCTCGGTTTTCTGGACATCATTCGCACTGGCTGCCTAAGCATCTTGTATGCAGGTCGATTGGAGCCAATCATCCACCACCGATCGTGCGGAGGATGCTGTTCCTCATATATATGGCATCTTCTCGATCAAGCGTTAGCCACCATCTGCAAGGTCTCGTCATGAATATCCACCCACTCATAGCGGCTTCGGTCCCGCGACTCTTTTCCGGAGATTCCTTGAAGGCAACGGGTAGAAAGCTGACTCCACCGGGCGATATCCTTCCCCACTACGTATGTGCGGTATTCGGTGGAGCTGGGCTCGTACAAACGGGGATAATAGTGAGATCAAGATGAAAGCTGCTGGCACGCGTCGAGAAGGGCGAAGTGGAAGCGGAGCCGGCTCTGGAGTGCTTTATCCCAACGGACACAGGTGCAGCCAGCATCAACGCATAAGTTTCCGATTTCGTCTTCCCGACGGCGCTGTTTGGTCGTTAGGTTCAAGAAATACCTAGTGCCATGGCGATACGTCCCCAAAGGCCGAGGCTCGGATTCTAAGTTCCACGATTGGTGGGGCCTAGGCTTTGGTCCCGCAGCGGTGGACGTCTCTTCTGCCGCGAACCTCGAGACTCGGCCGCGTGCATTGCCCTGCAGCGTATGCACCCCGGAAGTTTAACTTAGATCCGGGGACGGCTCGGCAGAAGGGACTCGCTTTCGTCGGACCCAGTGGACTCGACATGCCGGGCACACCCAAAGTTGCGTCGAAGTGGGGTTGCGTTGCCTAATCACGCCAACGCGATCGATCCGAACGTTGAACCACGAAGTATCTCGGCAAATTCTCCCCGATGTGTCGGCCTGCCACCGGTTGGTGGGATACTGGTGTTGTGCAGCCTTCCTTGGCCGGCATTCCGATTGCATCACATAGCATCACCCGCATACACGACACTTGGCCGGCCCTTCAGTAACCATCGTGCGTGGATACAATCCCTCTAGAGCCACTACGGCCCAGAAATGAACTACCGAAATCAACAAACCAGTGGCTCCATCTGGTCTACCGGTAGAAGGTTAATGCACAGCTTCGCTTGCATATCGATGTGTGTTCTCGAGTTGCCTTTGCCGGCGGCACCATCGGTTTCTGCGCGGTTAATGCTGTCCGATATAGCGATTGATAGATGCGTCGACTGTCAGCCTAACACAAACCGGGAATGCGCGCAGGCTTATCATCCCGTCAGCGACACGAATCCGAGCCCGTGAGGGTTGACGATGGACCTGTACTCGTCCCAACAGCTTTCCTATCGGGTGGGCCACTTATTTCCGGGGTTGCGTGTTTGCTTGATACCGATATCACAATTGCACGGTTTGCCATGCTCGGATGCAGGACTGGGTGGAGCTGTTTTTTGGTTTCGCGTTGCGGGGTGGCGACCAATCACACTGACGGGCCTTGGGGGAATGTTCTCTGGCCGTTTTCCCCAAACATGTCTGCAGTAAGCAACGGCATCTGCAGAATCTGGAAGCAGCAGTAACTTGATCCGACATGCAGGTGCGGTTTGTCGGAAACACGCCAGCAGCATCCAGCAGCAAGGAACGGCCCGGACACTGTGCTGCGAGCTCTGCTCTTTACCTATCTCGTCATTGCGTCGGCTTATTGTGAAGTCTTCTCAGCAGATGGGGCACCCAAGTGGAGCGGAGGAGTGACATGTGAGATGAATTGGGCCGTTGTGCCCAAATTATTCGATCATGTAAATAGATATCCATGACCCCAGAGGTCGCATTAGCTGAGGTGTTTGGGCGCGAATTGTCGAGGAGACGGCGTTGCTTGGAGCTTCCCAGCTTAGGGAACGGTAAGTGGACAGTGGACATGAAGGAAGACGAAAAAAAGAGAAGAAAAAAAAAGAAAACAATCGGAGCCTTCTTTCCAGTAGATAGGGATTCGTCGCCATACCCTTCGTCGCCATACCCTTGACTCACCCATATTCTTCATGTCTCCTTGTCGCTCTGTCTCAGATGAATGCCAGTTCGGACTGCTGTGGCTGTCAAAGTTTCTGTGCGGTGTCGTCCCAGCTTGTAGCTTCTAGCTCCTCTTGGAAATCGCACCCAACATTTGAATTTTTTGTTGGCTTGGCAGCAAACCCCGCCAAATGGCTTCGTCTTCTCTTCCTACTACTACTACTACATCTCTTTTTCCCCCAACTCCTCTAAACCCCCCCACCACCCCTCCATCCTCTTTCAGTCTGTCCAGCATCTCTTGCTCGACACATCTACCCTCTCCCTAATCCTCCCCGCCAAACACATAAAGATCTCGCGATAGTTGCCCGCCATGTCTGAGCAGCCCATCAAGAACAAGAAGGTTGACCACTTGGCTGGTGCGCCGTGAGTATCCCCTCATCTCTACTCTTCGTCGCTATGGAAACACCACTATCAACGTCATCGGATGTGTACTGATTTTGCTGCTCAGTACCCCGCAGAACACTCCCTCTACAGCTGCGCCTATCTCGTCTCATGCCCAGCAACCCAGTATCTCCACCATCGAAGAAGGTTTGTAGTATCCTACCCGACAATTTCGACCCGTGGCAAATCTGTGAACGGCATCTCCTCCAAGATAGTTACTGACTCGTGCTTCCGGTTACAGAGAAGTTTGACCGTGCTGCCGCTGCTTCTCTCTTGGCCTCGAACCCAGCGCTCGTTTCCATGATCGAGGGAAAACTAGGAAAGCTCGTTGGCCGCTCGTCTGGATACATTGAGTCCCTGCCTGCGCCGGTGCGCCGTCGTATCGCTGGTCTCCGCGGCGTCCAGAAGGAACATGCCAAGCTCGAGGCTGCTTTCCAGGAGGAGGTGCTTCAGCTCGAGAAGAAATACTTCGCCAAGTACACTCCTCTTTACGAGAAGCGTGCCAAGATCGTCAACGGTCAGGAGGAGCCTACTGAAGAGGATGTTGTCGCTGGTAAGGAGGACCAGGACGATGACGAGGAAGACGTCAAAGATTCCACCAAGAAGGAGGAGCCGACTGAAGCTATGAACGGTGTGCCTGAGTTCTGGCTCTCTGCCATGAAGAACAACGCCCTCTTGGCTGAGACCATCACTGACCGGGACGAGGCCGCTCTCAAGCACCTCACCGACATCCGGTTGAGTTATCTTGACACCCCTGGCTTCAGGCTCCACTTTGTGTTTGCGGAGAACGAGTTCTTCTCCAACAACGAAATCACCAAGACCTATTTCTACCAGGATGAAAATGGATATGGAGGCGATTTCATCTACGACCATGCCGAGGGCGATAAGATCAACTGGAAGGATGGCAAGGACTTGACCGTTCGAATTGAGAGCAAGAAGCAGCGCAACAAGAGTAGGTGACCCGTGCTTCTCTTACGGGGAGCTGTAACTAAATCGATTGCAATTACAGACACCAAGCAGACTCGCGTTGTTAAGCGCACTGTTCCCACGGAATCCTTCTTCAACTTCTTTACTCCACCGAAGCCCCCGACTGACTCCGACGAGGATGATGAGGATCAAGACGACATCGAGGACCGCTTGGAACTTGACTACCAGCTTGGTGAGGATATCAAAGAAAAGCTCATCCCCCGTGCCGTCGACTGGTTCACCGGTGAGGCTCGTCAGTTCGAGGGAATGGGCGCCGACATGGAGGGCGAGTTTGAAGATGACGACGACAACGAGGACACCAGCGATGATGACAGAGAGGACGACGAGGACGAGTCCGATGATGATGTATGTGGTCCTACATTTTACCCGCAGACATCTCTTGTGCTAACTATGAACTAGAATGATGGAACGAAACCCAAGCAGGAGACTGCCGAGTGCAAGCAGAGCTAAACGGTCATACTTGTCGTTTTCGGCTGGTGTCGTCAATCCAACTTGTCCTGACAGCTTGATAAGAAATGAATCGGATTCTAGCATTTGAGTGGGACTGTGACTTGGATGACTGCGTGGACGAAATCATTGGTATAAACGTTTGGAGATGCTGTTACTGAATGCAATTGTGATCTCGTTTCTTTCCTTTACACATTCTCGCACTCCGCGTAATAAAGCTCCTCCTCCTCCTCCACAGTGCGAATTACATGTCTTTCTGTTTTGTTTGCTTGCTGACGCGGTAGTGTTCGTATCAATTTCCTTTGCCTCCTCGAAGCTGTAACCGACCTTCCCCAATGTTGTGTTCGATGATCTTCCCCTTTATATGTCTATTTCCATCGTCCTATGCATTATGTGTGACATTTCTGTTGTTTCTTCCTTTGCTTTCGACATTTTTTTTTCTCTTTTTTTGCTTTACAGGCTGGGTTCTAGCACGGTGTATGGGAGGAACGAAGAGAAATCTCGATGGGTTCGGCTACATAATATGTATCGTGAAAAAAGTTCCACCTGGCTGGTGGATGGTTTTGTGACAAGAGGACAAAAGCTATGTACTAGTAGGTAGGGCAGCAGAACATGAGACAGTTCACAACGTCACTTGAATTGGTCAGCTGCAAATGAGGAGACATCGTGGGAACCTTTATTAGGCCGATGTCGATCGCTGTGCTATGTGTGGCTGCATCACTCTGGAGTCCCAGGTAACCGCTCGTCTGCCTGTTCTTCTTCTCCTGCCTTACGGAGGAGTATATCATAATTGTTTTTTCTTCTTTCTTTTTTGTTGTGTGAAGAGAGATGCGGGTCGATGAGTGCCAATAAATATGTTGGGATTAGCTGGTTGTGAACATGTGGCGTGGCTGGCATGGGCCATGCGTTCGCTCGGAAGTTCCGACCCTTTATCTTTTCTTTTCGGCAACTTGGGGGGGCGAGAGTGGCAGTGATTTAGCCACAGTAAGAGATGCGAAGCCGGTTGGCCCAAGTGCATGCTTTTGCATGCATCGCCACCAGCCACTTCTCCTCAGGATGGAACACAACTGGGGGCCGCGCGCACGAAGTGTAGAACACGAGGGATACTGTACCGCATCTATGAATACTTTTTCTGCTCTTTTGTGCTTAAGGACCAGTAGCAGACGACCTTGCCTGTCGCTAAAGCGACGGCACATAAAAAGCAAGCGGGAAAGCGGCCGGTTGCTGTTTTCTTTCTGTTTCTGTTTCCTCCGTCCCCAGATAGAACCCCCCTTTTTCCCGCTGGTCTCGAACTGGGCATTCCACCATTGATTTTCGAGCATGATGGGTGAGGAGGGAAGAGGGCTCGAGCGACCGCAGCTGTTCGCTCTGCATATACCCATACCAGAGCGGCCATGCGGGTGTGCAGGTGCGCCACATTACTTTCTCCAAAAGTGACCTTGGTCCTTTCCACGAGACAGAGCGAACATTGCGAGTCCCTTGAGCTAACCCGAAATCCTCAACCTTTACCTCCTCCCAACTACCTGGTTCCAGCCTCCTTTCGCTGTACCGCTGTATCTTCTTCCGCTGTCCGCACGCTACCTTCTCCTTCTCTTTCTCCCCGGCTTCTTTCAACTCTGGCCTGCAGCTTTTCACCTTCTCAACCCCTCAAGATACTAACCTAACCTCCCTCAACATCCCCACTCTCCTTTTTGCCATTCCAAAAGTATTGCTCACATCGTTCCATCACCTTCACCCTCACTCCAGTTCGTTCCATCCACACTCTCCTGACGAGTACTGGAGGCACAGAAAAAAATAATCGGGAAGGACACGTACCTACCAACCGGTGTTTTATAATCAGTCGCCTCTTTCGTTTCCGGCCGGCCGCACTACAGCTTGCTTGCTTTGCTTGCCTCCATCAAGCCCCCACATTAATACCCGAAGTTCTTGCAATTGCCGTAATGGCGCACACCTACAACGTGGAGACGGGGGCGTGGATCCAAGATCCTACGGACGGATGGGTTTCATCCAAAGTCCTCTCAAAGACCATCGAAGGGCATAAAGCGACTTTGGTGTTTGGGATCACCTCCGGTTCGCGGATAGGCGAGGTTCGTGATGTTTGCTATCAGGAGTGGAGGAGCGTTGCAGCATTGGGCGGGACAATGCGCTGACTACTCCCCACTGTAGATATTAGAGAAGACAACAACGCTGGCCGTGCTGGAAGGCAATGCGGAGGATAGGGAACTGCCGCCGTTGATGAATCCACCTGTGCTCGAGGCTTCGGACGATTTGACAAGTTTATCCCATTTGAACGAACCTGCCGGTATTGTGATCCACAGTTCCAGCTGCCTATCCATTCCCCCAACCCCATTCCTATTTGCGATCTCCTCCTGGCCCCGCCGCCTCGGCTAGCTGGAGTTTGTTTTCTGACGTGTTCCGTCCCCAAAACAGTGCTTCAAGCCATCAAACTTCGATATGCTAAACGTGAGATCTACACGTACTCGGGTATCGTCCTCATCGCGACCAATCCCTTCGACCGAATGGACTTCCTCTATGATCCGGGTCTTGTCCAGGCCTACGCGGGCAAGCGGAAGGAGGACCAAGATCCTCATCTGTTCGCGATCGCAGACACCGCCTACCAGGCAATGGTGCGTGACCAGAAGAACCAGACAATCGTCGTGTCTGGAGAGTCCGGAGCTGGAAAGACCGTCAGTGCCAAGTACATTATGAGGTACTTCGCGACGGTGGAGGATCCGAACCGGCCTGGCAAGCGGCGGAAGGGTGGCCAGGGCGCGGCCATGAGCAAGACGGAAGAGCAGATTCTGGCGACAAATCCCATTATGGAAGCTTTCGGTAACGCAAAGACCACCCGTAATGATAACTCCTCGCGATTCGGTAAGTACATTGAGATCATGTTCGACAAGGAGGTCGACATCATCGGGGCCAAGATCAGAACCTACCTGCTCGAACGCGCCCGGTTGGTGTTTCAGCCTGCTACGGAGCGCAACTACCATATCTTCTATCAATTGATTGCCGGAGCTACGGAGGAGGAGAGGAGCCAGCTTGGGTTGCGCCCCGTGACGGAGTTCAACTTCACCAATCAGGGCGGAGACCCTCATGTTCCAAACATGGACGATGCTGCCGAGTTCAAGCTCACCAGGGACTCGTTGCAGACCATCGGTGTTTCGATGGAGACCCAGGCGCTCATCTGGAAGGTTCTGGCCGCACTTTTGCACCTTGGGAATTGTGAGATCGGTGCCGTACGCAACGGGTCCAACCTTAACTCCGATGAGCCCAATCTCGTCCGTGCCGCCGAGCTGTTGGGCGTACAGGCGGATGAGTTTGCGAAGTGGACAACCAAGAAGCAGCTTGTCATGCGTAACGAGAAGACAGTCACCCCGCTTTCCCAGAAGCAGGCCATTGTCGTGCGTGATTCAATCGCGAAGTTCATCTACTCCTCGCTGTTTGACTGGCTCGTCGAAATCATCAACGACAGCTTGGCTACCGAAGAGGTCAGGTTGAATGTCAAGTCTTTTATTGGTGTTTTGGATATCTACGGTTTTGAGCACTTCAAGCGCAATTCTTTTGAGCAGTTTTGTATCAACTACGCCAACGAGAAATTGCAGCAGGAATTCAACCAGCATGTTTTCAAGTTGGAGCAGGAGGAATATGCGCGCGAGCAGATCAACTGGCAGTACATCGAGTTCTCCGACAACAGGCCGTGTATCGATCTGATCGAAGGAAAACTCGGTATCCTGTCTCTGTTGGACGAAGAGTCCAGGCTTCCCGCCGGTTCCGACGACTCCCTGATCACCAAGCTCCACCAGCACTTCAGCTCCAAAGGAAAGGAATTCCCCTATCAGCAGCCGAGGTTCGGGAAATCGTCATTCACTGTGTGCCATTATGCGGTGGACGTTACGTACGACTCCGAAGGCTTCGTGGAGAAGAACAGGGATACCGTGCCGGATGAGCACCTTGAGCTTTTGAGGGCTTCGACCAACCCTTTCCTGACCAGCGTGCTTCTGGCCTCGGCGTCCCTCCGGGATAAGGTTTGTTTGCTCTCTCCCGGGTCATGGTCACCCGGAAGCTAACGATGGGATCAGGAGACTGGTGGGCCATCAAAGACTGCAGTTCCTCCTCCCGGCCGTAAACTAGCCCTGCAGTCGAACCGTAAACCGACGCTAGGAGGTATCTTCAAGCACTCCTTGATCGAGCTGATGAACACTATCGGCTCGACCAATGTCCACTACATCCGCTGTATCAAGCCCAACGAGGCCAAGGAGGCGTGGAAGTTTGAGGGACCCATGGTTCTCAGCCAGTTGCAAGCTTGTGGTGTTTTGGAGACGGTCAAGATCTCTTGCGCTGGATACCCTACCCGATGGACTTACGAGGAGTTTGCGAGCCGGTACTACATGTTGATTCACTCTGACGAACTGAGGACCGGAAGCATTAGGGATGTTGGTCTTAAGATTCTGAGGCAGACTGTGCCTCCGGAGGGTCATCCCCAGGAGAATCAGAAGGACGGAAAAGATAAGTACCAGTTGGGAATGTCGAAGATCTTTTTCCGTGCTGGAATGGTAAGTCTTCGTTGCGTAATCGGTTGTTTCGTGGTCATTGCTGATTCGTGATGTAGTTGGCGTTCTTGGAGAACCTGCGAACCAGTCGGTTGAACGAGTGTGCTGTTTTGATCCAAAAGAACCTGAAAAAGAAGTACTATCGCCGCAAGTACCTGGAGGCCCGTGCAGCCATCCTCAAATCACAGACGTATGCTCGTGGTTATCTTGCCCGGAGGAGTGCTCAGAAGTTGCGGATTGTCAAGGCTGCTACGACGATCCAAAGAGTCTGGCGTGGATCGAAGCAGCGTGAATACTACCACACCATCCGAAACAGCGTCATCAAAGTACAGGCATCTGCGAAGGGATATCTTTGCCGCAAGAGTATTACCGACCGCATGCTTGGCAATGCCGCGCGCTACATCCAAACTGCATGGAGATCGAGGTATGTGATTCCAAATAGTCTTGATTGAGTGATGTATTGCTAACCCTACACTTAGACGGTTTTTGCGTGCATGGCAGCAGTACCGCAAACGTGTCGTTTATCTGCAAAGTATCTGGCGCGGTAAAATGGCTCGGCGGGAGTATAAGCAGATCCGTGAAGAGGCCCGTGATCTCAAGCAGATTTCATACAAGCTTGAAAATAAGGTCATCGAACTTACCCAGTCTGTGGGTATGTTGCGAAAGGACAACAAGGCTCTCGTTGACAAGGTGGAGAGCTTCGACAACCAGGTCAAGAACTGGAGGCAGAAACACGCCAACCTCGAGAACCGCAACAAGGAGCTCCAGCTCGAGGCTAATCAGGCCGGTATTGCGGCTGCAAGGCTGGCCCAGATGGATGACGAGATGAAGGCACTACAGCAGCAGTTCGACGAGTCGACTGCAAACATGAAGCGGTTACAAGAGGAGGGCAAGTCCCTGCGGGAGTCTCTTACTCAACGCACATCCGAGCTCGATCAGTTCAGAATCAGGGACAAGATGCACGAGGATGAGAAGCTATCTCTGAGACAGCAGATTCAGGCTCTCGAGGACCAGCTGCAGCACGCCGGCCCGCCAGTAGAGGAACCTGTGCCTGAAAAGGCTGGACTCGCCAACGGTTTGATCAACTTTGTCACCAACAAGAAACCTAAGCGACAGAGCGCAGAGCTTCCCCGCAGACTGGAGCAGGATGGAATGTACCGGTCGTCATACCAGAATAGACCGGTATCTATGATGCCCAGCAGCATGACTATGCACGCTCGTGAGTTCGAGGCGCTTGTGCCGACGGCCGAGAATAGCCAGGAGGAACTGCTCCGGATTTTGGAAGACGATGAGATACTTAGCGAGGAGGTTGCCGTTGGGTTGATTAAGAATCTCAAGGTACCACCGCTTAACTCGACGAGCCAGATCCAGTATAAGGAGGTGCTCTTCCCGGCGTTCCTCATCAACGTCGTTACGTCGGAGATGTGGAACAACGGCTTTGTCAAGGAGTCGGAGCGCTTCCTGGCGAACGTCATGCAGAGCATCCAGCACGAGGTGATGATCAACCACGATGAGGATGCCATCACACATGGTGCCTTCTGGTTGTCAAACGTGCACGAGATGCTGTCATTCGTGTTCCTTGCGGAGGACTGGTACGAAATTCAGAAGAAAGATGATTTTGCTTACGACCGATTGCTTGAGGTCGTTAAGCATGATCTGGAGTCTCTGGAGTTTAATATCTACCACACATGGATGAAGGTGCTCAAGAAGAAGCTGCAGAAAATGATTATCCCCGCCATCATCGAATCGCAGTCTCTTCCCGGCTTCGTCACCAACGACGGCAACCGATTCCTTAACAAGCTGCTGCAGACGAACACCCAGCCCCAATTCAGCATGGACGATCTGCTGAGTCTGTTGAATAAGGTCTACAAGGCGATGAGGACATACTTCGTGGAAGACAGCATCGTTACCCAGGCCATCACTGAGCTTCTTAAATTGGTCGGTGTTACAGCATTCAACGATCTCTTGCTGCGGAGAAACTTCTTGTCCTGGAAGCGTGGTCTCCAGATCAACTACAACATCACCCGGATCGAGGAGTGGTGCAAAAGTAACGATATGCCCGAGGGCATCTTGCAGCTCGAGCATCTCATGCAGGCGACGAAGCTTCTTCAGCTTAAGAAAGCGACTCTCAGCGATATAGAAATCATCCAGGATATCTGCTGGATGTGAGTAACCCCACCGGCCCACTACTGAAAAGACGAACAGGAACTGATTACAAAACAGGCTATCAGCCAACCAGATCCAGAAGCTGTTGAACCAATACCTTGTCGCCGACTACGAGCAGCCCATCAACGGCGAGATCATGAAGGCGGTAGCGTCGCGAGTCACCGAGAAGTCCAACGACGTGCTGTTGCTCCAGGCCATCGACTTGGAGGATAGTGGGCCATTCGAGATTCCCGAGCCTCGACATATCGGTGCCCTCGAGACGTACTGCCCTCATTACCTCCAGACTCCGAAGCTGCGACGATTGGCGGACGTTGTGAGTGCCCAGGCAGCTGCACGAGCAGCGACCGCCGCAACCACCAGTGATGAAGGGGACAACACTCCAACCGAAAGCATCATGGAAGGAACACTTGCCGAGGAAGGGGAGGAGACTTAACGATTTTGGTATGCTCTTGTATGGACACCTACGGGGGGGATGGACTGGCTAACTGGCATATTCAGCTTTGTTATGAGTTCATGAATACTGCCAAATCACAGCTGGCCCGGTCGGACGAGTAGAGAAAATAAAGGGTTTGAAACGAGTACATTTTATTAGTTTTCAGGTTCCTTTTTTCTATTTCCATTCTCATTTCATTAGGCTTGTCATTCTCATTTTCTGCGTTTTTTTTTGTTTTTTTTATGCCTGTCTTCGTTATTGCATATATGAAGAATATCATCTAGCGACTGTTGCCTACCATGTCGATATTGTTGCCTTCTGCTGTGGACCAGTTTTTTTCCCCTCCCTCTACTCTTATTTCGTTGGATTGCAGTTAAATACCCTGTCGCGTTAGATTTTTGTATACATAAGTAAGTATATACTTAGGGGCAGATAGGCATGTTGCCCTGGGAGTTGCCAGCCTCGAAGTGATCAATCGCCAACCCACGTGATACACTCCTATCGTTTAAGCGCGTGTCTCATCTCTAGAGCCAACATACACGCTCACCTTCAGCTCACACATTTTACCCCCGGGTCCACAGGTTCACTTCCAAATCCACAGGTCCACGATGTCGCTCGACGTAGCGAAATCACTCGTCAAGACCGTCGCTCGGGCGTTCTACGACACACGGCACATTCTTGTCCTGGACGCGCTGATGGTGCACAACGCCCTGCGCGACGACGAACTTGCGAAGCTTCTCGGCCTCGTGACGAAGGATGTGCACAAGCTGTGTGGGAAGCTCAAAGAGGATCGGATGCTGGCAGTGTACATTCGCTCCTTTTCCTATGTGCTATTATGCGCGAGAAGGGGATCATGGCAGCTGACTATGACCATTGGCGGGGGGGAGGTGATTAGACATTCACGCCCTGAGCAAAAAGATGGGCAGCAGAGGCCTGTCAACAGAACATACTACTACATCGAATTCCGCAGCACCATCGACGGCATCAAATACCGGGTGTACAAACTCGCCGAGCTCGTGCGACGCAGCGTCAACAATGGCGCCGAAACGAAAGGCTACGTCTGCCCGCACTGCAGTAAACGTTTCGCGCTCCTCGACGCCGTGACCCTTGATTTCGACGAGTCCGGCCTCTTCCTCTGCGACCGCTGCAGCAACGCACTCGTCGACGACGAGGAGTCCACCGAAACCAAGCTGGGCCACGAGAAGATCGAGCGCATGAACCGGCAGATCGAGAAGATCGAGCGCTTCCTCAGGGAGGTGGACACGATGCAGATCCCGCTGAACGACTTTGACAACGCGATCGCGAACTCGGTGCCCGTGCCGCGGGATAAGAACTCGCTGGCCATTTCCCAGTTCGTGTCCATTGGCAACGGCAATTGCAAGGGAGGAGGAAGTGGTGGTGGCGGCGGAGCGGGCAGGCCGGCACAGCAACAGGCCATCGAGATCTCCATCACCAGCTCGAGCGAGAAAACGGCCGACGAGCTCCGTGCTGAACAGCTTAGGAAACAGCAGCAGGCGGAGAAGAATGCGCTGCCCGTGTGGCACACCCAGAGTACTGTCTCGCCCGGCCAGATCACGAATGCTGGTATTAAGGAGGCCGCGGAGCGGGCGGCGCGCGAGCGCGACGGTGTCGGCCTTGCACGGAAGGAGGCGGAAGCGGAGGAGAAGCGAGAGGTCCAAGAGGAAGGTAGTGGCGGCGATGGTAGGTCAACCCTCTTTCTTCTCCGTTTCCCTCTCTCTCTCTACACCCATTAATGCTCTTTTATCCCAGCAATCGCACAATACTACGCTGCCCTGGCTGCACAGAAGGCCCAGGAGGAAGCCGACGAGTTGGAAGACGACGACACAGACGATGGAGATGAGGACGAGGACGAAGAATTCGAGGACCTCGATATCGCCAGTGTTCCCGCCACCAACACCGTCACTGCTACCGGCACTCCCGCCAACATCGGCGAGAGCGAGGAGGACGAACAGCCCGTCGGGAAGAGGATCAAGACCGAGGAGCCGAAGAAGAAGGAGGAGGGCGGGGAGGCGGTGGTGGTGGTGGTGGAGGCGAAGAAGGAGGTGGAAGAGGAGGACAGTGACGAGGAAGTGGATTTCGAGGATGTCTAGCGGGGCTACGACCTCCATATGGAAAAGTTGCTACTAATCGGTTGTTTTTTTCCCTGTCAACGGATGAGAGATGGTAGTCCTGATTGGGGAGTGCATGGTAGGCGTTGATCTTTTTTTTTCCACTTTGCTATTAGAGATGAGCATTGAAGGTATGGTTATAAGTACGATAGATGATGATAATAGATGGGCTTATCCAGGATCTCATTCGACAGCCTTTAATTAGTAGTATCTTCACTCCAAAAAAAACATGAGACCGTGCCAAAGACAAGAACCAAAGATATCCAACGCCTGCAACCCTCCTTCACTTACCATCCACATCCCTTCCCATCTCTCGTAGCAAAAGTAATAGTTACAAGGATTGTGTATGTCCACAGAATACACATACACCCAGAACAGAGGGGGGAAAAAACCCCCCATGCTCTCTTCATTTCGCAACTAGAAACGAATCTCATAGCTTCCCGCCCTTGTCATATACCTAACCCACTTCACGGAAGAATAATTGCTCTTCTCGAATACCTTTAGGTATCTTACTAGTAGCCCTGACGATGTAAACATCAATAAGCTGAAGCTGAGGTTTAGTGGTGGCCTTGACCACGCCTTTTGGTTCGTCATCGATGTCAGCGTTGCATCCGCGCTGAGGACGTATTCGGATTGGCCAGTGAAGCGGGGAATTCTATTTCGGTTTAGCTGGATGGAAAGGCAAAAAGATACATAGGTAGAGAGAGGGTGGGGGGCGAATTACTTCCACACTATGTAGTTCTCCGAAGGTTCGTATTTCGCCTTTCCTTGAGATGTGCGCGTCTGGATGCCGGCCGTATTGAGCGGGGTGGGGACGCGAACGACGACGTTGGTGGCGAAGAGCTTCGTCCCGTAGTTAGCGCGGATGGCGACTTGGTATTCCACCTTTGTCTTTCCGATCTCGTTGACGATGGCGTGTACACGGAACGGGAGGTTGACGTTCTCCGTCGCGCGGTAGCGCATGAGCTCGAACTCACCGTCGGGTGGGACGAAGCTGATGATCCTATCCGTATCAAACTTCCCGAGCTTCACGCACTGATGGAACTGACAATCCTCGAGCGTGACGGAACCCGCAGCCGCGCGGGTGGTTGTCTTCGCCGTTCCTACGCTCCCAGTCTTATTCCCGCCCTGTTGCGGCTCCCCACCATCCAGCAACAGCCGGTCGTTGAGTCCGAATTTACACTCGGGAGTGCCGGAGAGATAGGCACGCATCACGATCTGGCCGCTGACATCCGCGCGGAGAACCGTGCCGCCGGCGGACATGAGTAGGTTCACGTCCTCGATCACGTCCACGAACGCCTCGTTTTTGCGGTATTTGACGTCCGCACGGCGCCAAGAGAGAGCACCCGTGGCTTGCATGGTGATTTTGGTCGAGTCCTCGACTACGTTCCGCTCTGACTTCACCCCCTCGGTTGTGATGTACATCTTTAACGTGTCGGTTTCGGTATTCTGGGGGTAGCCGAAGTCGAGTATCTCTGCCCCATCCACACCTCATCAGTCCTCTTCGGCCGCCCAGCCTCCCCTATGCGAGAGCACACACCATCAAGAAGCTCATATATCAGCACAAAGTTATTCTTCACCGCCTCCTCGTCAAACTTCCCAAAGTAACTTTTCCCGAGCGTGATGAGGCGGTACAGAAACTCGAACACGAGCGCGGCATTGGCATTGCTCTTGGTAACGGCTACGAGATAGATGTTCTCGTGCTTTACGTGCGAGAAAGTCGTTGAGCCGAGTGTGAGGATGGGCGAGCGCACTTGCGCGTTCGAGATGACCTGGATGCGAAAGACGTCGGAGAGACGGGGGCGGCCTAGAGGTGTGAGTTGTGGGGGGCAGGCTGGGGAAGGGATAGGAGAGAGGAATGGCTGACAGTCGTTGCGGAATTGCCGGAAGATTAGGTTCTCGCCCTTTTGGTTGAAGAAGAGGACGCCGGAGATCATGGCGCGTGAGGTACGTGGCTTGGGGACGGCGTGTAGACGTTCCAGGCGCTTCGTTGGATTGTGTGTTTCGTTAGACAAGAGTTGCTGGCGATGACGATGTGTGGCAGAATTAGGAGCTGTGCTGCCGGGTACGGCGATGCAGAGGTGCGAGGTACGTATGGGATTAGTGAGATGCCCGTCATGTAGAGAGCAAGTAGGCAGGACGTTAAGCGCCCGACTACAAAGCAAAACAGCTTATTTAGGCGCCTACTATTTGGATTTTTACTACTACGCATTCTTGAGCTTCTTAAGGAGTGTAGTAATTTATACCAGTAACCACACCCCCGGAACTTGTTTGTTACATACAAGCGTACACAACCCCAACCACAGCAATACCCGTCCGCCAAATTGCATGCTCTGCCCGTCACACGTAGGTACAACCTTTCGATCTGGCTCCTACTGGTCAAGCCCAGCTCCTAGAACAAAGCCACAGGCAAAAAACTCCATCCATCCGCGAGGTAGGCAGCAGCAAGAAGGCAGAAGATGAAATACAACTATTAATATCGGCACGTTTACCCTTCTAAGCGGAATAAAAGCTGGCGAAACACCATCCACCAGGCAAACAATGGCCAGAAACACAGGCCAGGGGAAAACAGCAGGCAACCGACGAGGCGGAAGATGAAAGGCGGCATCATGATCCACTGATAGCAATCTCAAACTCCCTCATTACCCAAGCTAGGTTGGCCTCATCCGTCTCGTTCATGTCGGGAACGCCCTCCAGATCAGTCGAGACGCAAGAGTTATCGCTATGGCTTCTGGGTGTTGCCACACCCTTCCAGTCCAACAGTCCGACAATGTAGTGAGACATGCTCTCTTGGAAAGTACTTGAAACCTGCTGGTCGGATGGAGGCAGAGCCCACGAGAAATATCATTTGCCGTGACATCCTCGGGTGCAAACTTTCGCTTACTGTATTTGTTTGACGCCTCGATATGCCTCGTGCAAGATAGCGTACTAACGCCTAGGGAATTCACCGGAGGTATCTCGCCGAAGCCTCCGGTGGGTTGTTGAAGTAGTGTACCAATGCGCACTCGCAATGGACAGAAGCCTAGGCGGAGCCATCGATTCGAAAGAACTCCCGCTGCGTTACGCTAACAATCTGGCGCAGTCGGGCATGGTCAGCAGTTTCTAATTTGTGTCCTTCGAGGGTATCTTCAATCAATTTTCCAAAGTCTGCAGGCGGCGGAACTGATGTGATTATTGACGGGATGCTTCTGATTTCGGGTAATTTGTTGCGGAAGTGGCGACGAAGGCGGGGCGACTTTGCGTATTTCATGAGGACGGCCCAGTGTGCGTGGATGGCGACCACCTTCTCAAGATATCGCGCGAGAGGAAAGGCGTTTTTCGTTTGGACCTATTCTGTCAGATGGGAAAATATACACAACCCGCATGCACCGCACCGGGCAGCATCTGAATCCAAGACAACGTGGACACCCTTGCTTAAAGTATCCGTGAAGCTGACCAGCTTTTCATACTTGAAATCGGTAGGGAGAACACATTTGAAGATCACCACAATAGCGGCATGCAAAGCCAGTAGAGTCTGCCCAGATATCGTTGTCCTGATCCAATGTCGTGGCCATGTACCGCTTAAGCCTCTCGATGAAGTCCAGGAACACCACGTAACGCTTCTTGGTACGGCTGACGAACTTGTCGGTGCTGTGCCAGTAGATGGACGCTTTTGAATTCGCAACCAGCGGTTTCGAGGCGGGAGTTGCTGAATGGGAATGAGGTAATATTTAGTTGTATTTGAGTGGGTATGTCATACCGCGGCCCATGTGGAACATAGCAGCGACTGGCGATCGTTCGAACTTAGCTGAGCACACTTTGAAGGTGCGATACCACCTCCGGCGGGACTGCGGAGTTGCCAGCAGTGGTGAGAGCAAGCTTTCCTCCTGTGCTGCCGTCGTTCTTTTCGTGGAACTGCGTCGCGACAGCGTAGACCTCTCCTTTCCCTTTCCGGATGTAGATTGAGGCCAGCGAGTCGAGAATGGGATTCAACCGGGATGGTAGATCTGGTATCTCAGAACTACGGTAGTGACCGCTTCCATAAATCTGATCAGCTGCAACTGCAACTGCAACGAGCTGTGTTGAAATGGATGGCATTATGGATGCGAGGATGATGGTGGATGGTGGATGGTGGGTGGGTTGTTGAACGGGTATGCAGTTGTGCACATAGTTAGTCCGCTTCTGCAACTGAGGTCAGACGGTTTTACTGAGAATTGGGTAGAGTGCATATTGCGGCGAGACTCCGCGTCTAACATCCTTGGTGCCCAAATCCTAGGATCACTCGTACTCAAGCAAGTATGATCGCTGTATAATTTTATTGACGTTTGTACATAATACGGCCCTGCCATACCCAAGATATTAGTAGTTATATATGCACTATTGAAACATGGAGGGAATTATACATACATGCGTTACCTACTTAGACATCTTCATGAATCCTGGAAGTTGTAGATAGTGTCACGGATACACCTGGGCATTGGTTATCTAGGGTTACTATACGGGCACTGAAACTTGCTACGGTGTACTGCAGTCGTGTTACATGTGACATTGTGGGCAAAATTACATTCAAAAATGATCCCTGCACGTTGGTTGGTTGTCTTGATATGTAGATATCTGCATCGAGAGACTGCAGCAGTAATATTTGGTCGCCACGGCCATGCAGCCAAGGATTCACATGGCAGGCACCGCCGAAGTCTATATGTAGGGGTTTTTTTTTTGTTTCTTCATTACTCGCATGCAACCTTGATAGATCTGGCGAGGAGTATGGCATATGTAGGGGGCGATTACCTAGGTAGGTACGCATCTATGGTTAAAGTGCGAGGTTTTGGATGAGTGATCATTATTTTTAACTCGTGATCGCAACCACTGTGCCTGTCGCCGTGAAGCTCGCAATCAAGGGAAGGAACCCCGGCAATGCTATTCGCTTTCGATGGCGTCGATGGACTCGGACATCCAACATGGGATGTGGTGAGGGAGCTTAGCCTGAAGGAAGTCTGCAGGACGGGCTACGCTGCGTTTGCTGCGATCAGTGACGTGCACCATTTTGCGCAAGCACACGGGGGGATATGGGGGAATAGTTGGATTGCTCCCATCCGGTTCAATCCACAGCTCGCAGCCTAACACTATCAAACGGAGCCTTGGACGAATCTCTGATTTTTGAGTCCAATCGCCCACCTGAACGCAGCAAGCAACCATCCGCACAAGAAACACTAAACATGCGCTCCCCTCCACCGTGCTCCACCTCTAGGCCTAAGCCTTCCAAATCCTCTTCACACCTTCCGTGATACCCACATCGTTGGTCTCGAACTCGTACAGACCATACAGTACCAGTACGGTCGCAGCATTGAGCGACCACTTCGCGGCCTTCCTAGACTTAGGGTATTTGCGCTCGGGAAAGTAGTCGACTACACAAGACCTGCTCCACATCAGCCACCGCCACTCCTTCTCCGCCCCCTTCCGCACACTGTTCATAGGAGCATACTGGAATCCAATGTGCGAGTGCATAATCATCGTTGCACCTAGGACTGCGTCGGCGATGGGATGCATCGAGCCAGCTGCGAACGGCGCGATAGTGAGTGGTACAAGGCCGAGCGAGATCAGCCGTTCGAATGACCAGTGGTAACTGCCGTGTGTAGGGTTCGTCTCCGGAATCGGCGCGGGATCGTTGACTGTTTGTGTTTGTTCGCGTCAGCACGTGCGGTGACGGCGGCGGTGGGGGTGGGGTAGCAGCAGGAACGGCGACGTACCAGTGCCATCTATCACCTCTGTTGGTTATTAGCTACCGCGATCGGAACAATATATGTGGACGGGAAAGCATACGGGGCCCGGCGGGTAGGATCTGCAGCTTCTTGGAGGCGTGGAACGCGGCGACGCGGGGGGCAGCGAGGAGCGGCTTGGAAAGCAAGCGTGGGGTGGCGGCACGGAAGAGCGACATTGTTGCAGTTATCGTTGCGGAAGCGTAATCCGGAAGGGTTGTTACTCGACCAGCTGTGGAAGAGAGAAACTTCGTCAAAAGGCCCACCGGCCGTCACTGGTCGGAATGGTGCCAACAACCGAGGATGTATCCGTCACCCAATCACACAATCGAAATTACTTGCGGCTTCCGAGCCTAGCCCATGCTGTGGCTGATGTGTGTGGCTGACGTGTGGCCCCAAGTAACCCTGTTCGAGATCGCCGAAACACGAATTACCAAACAAACCGTAATTTTATCAAGATGGCAGAAAATGGTACGAACAGAAGGAATCCCCCCAAGCAAGTAAAGTAGTATACAACCCATAGCATCCGTCCAAGGATACGCTATGTGAAATTGAAAATTCAAATCTAGCAACCCTTCCCTATAAAACGTAAAGCTAATCCTCCTGCGGGGCCAGCACGATGATTGGCGCCTCGCTGGTATCGCCGTCGAAAAGCAAGATGTTCTGGATCGGCTGCTCCATCTTACCCAAGACGTTGATGGTGTCCTGTGCGAGGATACCACCGAGTACAGCCGCAACGGGGGAGAGTTCGGCCGACACATTACCGATGAATTGTCTAGGGTGGGTTAGCATTGGCAGCCGCGATGGTGAGAGTTTGATCTGACCTGATAAAGTCCGCCTTGACAAGCTGCTGGGGCATTTCTAGCGCTTCCGCTGTCTCCGTCATCAACTTGGTGAACCTCTTGTAATCATCCTTGATGGATTCCGGCAGCCTTCCAAACTCCTGCTGAAATTTCCATAGCGCTGCGATTCCCGGCAGGGTGGAGCCAACTTGATGGCGCTTCTTGGGACGCCACGACTTGTCGAGATGGGATCCGACGGCTTCAGACAAAGTGCAGTAGATTTCCTCCTTCGTGACAAACTCATAGTTGGTATCGCCTTCCTTCGTTTCCGTGGTCGAGATGACGCTACGAGTACGGGTTTCCTTGCCGCATTGCGTGAGTCTGTTGGCCTTGACGCGCTTCAGGACGAACTGGTGTCTGACTAGGTCCGCGAAGATGAAACCGTAAAGGCCGTAGGTCGCAGCGGCGTAAAAGCGAACACCCCACTTGCGGGTGGCTTTGTTGACTACACACTGGTCTCGATCAGCCAATTGTTCTTTCCTCCAGGTGCACGATTGACCGACCATATCATCAAAAGCCAACTCTGTGCCGATCACAATATCGAAGTCCTTGAAGTATTCCGCCGGTTTGTTGCGGAGGTTGTCGGTATCGACGTTCACGCGGACGCGAGGGTTCAATTTCTGGATGGCTGGGCGGGCTGCTTTCGCTCTCTGAAGCACCATCGCGGCATCAGCATACGACCTCATTCGGAGAATGCGGGATCCACAAACATACGTTCATTCCAACGTGCTCCTCCGAGACAAAGAACTGCGCACCGAGATCCTCCTCCACGACATCTTCCGAATCGAGCACAGTCAAGGAGCCTATTCCAGCCAGAACCAAGTTCTTCGCAACCTCATTTGCTAGAGCGCGCATGGTGATGATGAGGACGTTGGCATTACGCATTCTATACAGTCAGATTTATCCGCGCCCAATTGATTTTAGGAGAAGAGATATACCTCTCCTGCGCTTCCATGCCCCACAATCTTATCTGCCGATCATAAAGCGCAACCTCATCTGATCGTCGCATCGTATCGCGTCAGAACGTGGGGTTGTCTTTTTCGCGTAGTTGTTTTACGTACCCGCGGAAATAGTTGTCGAAGTAACCATCACAGCCGCCGTCGCACCAGAGGGTTCGTTGAGGTCCGCCAGGGTGGCCACATCGTCGGTGTTGAGGGTAGCTGCCTCCATGGTCGTCCAGTGGTAGTTGTGGTGGTAGGGAACGAGGTGGGTTGTGGAGGCCAATTAGTGTACATACTTTCATGAGCTCGAAAGGTCGCAATCACGACGGAGCTATGACCACCGCCGACAGCCAATCAGCGAGCTTGAGGCCATTTGTGCGAGTGAACCAATCGGAGTGCATTGCGGCTCTGGTGGCACCACAAAATTGCGATGTGCCGAAGAGTGCATTTGTCGTTTGCTTCTTGGATAACGCGAGGACCAGCGAATTACGGCGGTTTAAATCATGGAAGTTCAAACTGTACATAGCAAAGCCCTCGCTGGGAAATCACTGCTTCCCTCTTTAGTAACTCCTAGAACGCGGAATGCTAGGGAATAGAAGTATTTGTGAGAACATTCCGGCTTCCGTTATACCTGGCATGTGAAACTCCGATGTTGCCTTATTGCGGACCTGCGTGGTCTAGTTTCCTGTAGATAATATGTGGTGTAGAACGAATCAACTAAACATCACTCCTTGCCCCCAATAATTGCTGTCCCGCCATACCAGACATCCAAACAGACCAGAGCCTCCTTTCATTCGCTTCTCTTTTCGAATGAGGATATTCCAGGCCCCAGGGATGTAAGCCCGTACTTACCGCAAAGCTCGACACCGCCACCTCTCCAAGGCCAGACAGCGTTGTCTACATATCAGGCGCAGAAGCAGGATTCCTGTATTTATGCACTTTTGCCGCAGGCATCCGCGAGGTACTGGCCAGGAGATTCCTAAAGCACTTATCTAAAGTACAGGGACAAAAGTTTCCGTACAGGGGCCGTTTTACACCAAAAATGCCCGTTTTCACACAACCAAAAACCACTCTTTACTTGACGGAAAAAAACTGTGCCTTGCACAGACGTCTTAGAATCGTAAGAATCATCATCTATAAAAATCTTGACAACTTTTATTTTATATTGGTGGCGCACGAAATTGTGTAATGCACGAGTTGAAAAGTGACTTCGGATTTTGTTTGGGACTCTCATACAAAAATATTACACAGCAACCAGTTTCAACACCAACTTTTCTCCCATATGGCATTACTCAACCACAATGACTTAGAATT